>ERZ1026921.14-NODE-14-length-123805-cov-14.075806_pt1 | contig 123805 bp, 90 predicted proteins | sample MGYA00519571_ERZ1026921 | MGnify/ENA primary metagenome ERZ1026921 (study PRJEB26926, sample SAMN06164877) | human gut metagenome | biome: ENVO:00009003; feature: ENVO:2100002; material: ENVO:00002003 | host: Homo sapiens | place: USA | collected 2012 ... | reverse complement strand
GCTACTACATCGGTGAGCACAACAACGAGATCATCGACCTCTACGACGGCAAGTACTTCATCGACGACAACAGCCGCCGCAACGTCAAGGCCTCGGACAACATCGCCGCTGCCGATCCCACGTGGCAGTACGAGAAGCTGCAGGTGGGCGACAAGGTCTACCGCGACTACGACGGACACGTCCACCAGGAGGGCGTATTCGCACAACTCGAGTGGACGCGCAACAAGCTCAACGCATTCGTCTCGGGTTCGATCTCCAACACCGGATACTGGCGCTACGACCGCTTCTACTACGATGCCGCACACGCCGAGTCGGACCACGTGAACTTCCTCGGCTACACGATCAAGGGCGGCGCCAACTACAACATCACCGACAAGCACAACGTATTCGCCAACCTCGGATACATCAGCCGCGCGCCCTTCTTCTCGGGCGGCGCATTCCTGCAGAGCACCACGAGCAACGTGACCAACCCCGACCCGCTCAACGAGCGCGTCTTCTCGGCCGAACTCGGATACGGCTTCCGCTCGGGTATCTTCACCGCCAACCTCAACGCCTACTACACGCTCTGGATGGACAAGTCGTTCGTCCGCTCGACGCAGATGTCCAACGGCGACTACGCCCGCATCAACCTGGGCGGCGTGGATGCCCGCCACATGGGTATCGAGCTCGACTTCTCGCTGCGTCCGACCCGCTGGATGGACATCACCGGCATGCTCTCGCTCGGCAACTGGATCTGGGACAGCAACACGAAGGGTTACATCTACGACTCGCAGGGCCAGCCGATGACCGCCGCACTCGACGGAACGGTGGCTTCGGGCATCATGGCCGACGACCACGCCTGGCTCTTCCTCAAGCAGAAGGGCATCAAGGTCGGCGGATCGGCACAGACCACCGGTGCCATCGGCATGACGGTGCGCCCGATGAAGGGCCTGCGCGTCAGCGCCGACTGGAACGCCTACGGCAACAACTACGCCGACTTCTGGCTCGGCTCGGGCCTGAACGGCAACCAGACCATCGAGGTCAAGGATCCGTGGCGCATTCCGTGGGGGCATCAGCTCGACCTCTCGGCCAGCTACCGCTTCAAGATCGGCAACATCTTCGCCACGATCTACGGCAACGTGAACAACGTCTACAACTACAACTACATCATGGATGCGCAGAGCGACGCTCTCCAGGAGGGTATCTGGCAGAACGCCTACGCCGTCATGTACTCGTTCGGACGCACCTACACCGTAAGAGTGAAAATCAACTTCTAACCATACTCCGGAATATTCGACATGAACAAGCATATCAAACTCGCACTGATCTTCGCAGCCGCCGCACTCGCCGGTACGGGCTGCACGGTCGATGACTACAACGACGCCTATCTGGACGGCTTCGACTCCGATCAGGAGGTGACCGACATCCAGACGGTGAGCTACACGCTCACCGATGCGGACTACTCCTCGGTGGCCAACAACGCCGCGAACAAGGCGATCGCCGAGGCGGCAGGTCCGGAGGCCGTCGAGGCCCTGGCAGCCGTCGGCACGGCCAAATGCTTCTCCGAGGCGGCTCCCGCCGAGACCTACCTGCCGGCATTCGTATCGGCGGGCTACAACTCCTACCTGTCGAACGGTTCGACGGTGACGGTGACCTACCACAAGGCCACGGCACAGGCTGAGGAGATCGTCAAGCTCACGGCGGCCGAAACCTACACGGTGACGGGCGAAAACTACAAGTCGGTATGGGGCGAGACCCCGGCCAACTACTTCACCCCCTCCAAGCCGCTCGAGGGCTATGCCGACAAGTTCCTCTCGGCTGCCTACCCCGACGCTACGGAGGGTACGGTGAAGCTCGTGTCCTACAACTACTCCGATTCGGAGCCCAGCACGGGTGGCGAGTCGGCGGCAACGAGCATCGACGAGTCGTTTGCCGGCGGACTGAACGCCTGGCAGATCGTCAAGGGCGAGAGCAGCTCGACCTGGACGCTCGATTCGTACAACGGAGTCAATTCGGCCAAGGTATCGGCCTTCAAGACCGAAGGGGCACAGGATCTGTGGCTGATCTCCGAAAAGGTGAACCTCTCGGCGAGCGAACAGCCGCAGCTGGCCTTCGACGTGAAGATCTCCTACTGGACGCATGACGGGCTGCAGGTGCTGGTTTCGACCGACTACAACGGCGTGACGCCTGAGGAGGCCACGTGGACCGACCTGACGCACTGCTTCGCATTCGACGGTTCGACGGCCGGCAAGTGGTACACGGCAGGCATCTGCGACATGAGCGCCTACAAGAGCGATGCGGTCTACATCGCCTTCCGTTACACGGGCAACGCCGCCGAGGAGAAGACGACGACCTACCAGATCGGCAACATCCAGCTGGGCGACGGCGTGGTAACCGCCGCCGGGAAGGAGCTCTTCAGCGATGCGTTCGAGGCCGTGGATGCAGAGAACAACAAAATCTTCGACAAGTGGGATGTAAAGGCCGTGGCCGACGAGACGAAGCAGTGGTACCTGACCACCTACTCGAACAACACCTACGCCCAGGAGACGGCCAACAAGGCTGCGGGAGCCGTCGAGTCGTGGCTCGTCACGAAGGAGCCGATCGCCGTGCCGGCATTCGACGCCGAGGGCATGACGGTGCTCGGATTCGACCTCAAGATCGGCTATTGGAATGCCGACTGCCTCACGGTGCTCGCATCGGAGAACTACACGGGCGACGTGTCCGCAGCCGAGTGGACCGACCTGACGGCACACTTCCTGATCCCGCAGACGCCGACAGGAGGCTATGCCGACAACTTCTCGGCAGCCGGTCTGGCACCGCTTTACCAGTTCGCCGGCAAATCGGTCTACATCGCCTTCCGCTACCAGGGCAACGGTGCCGAGAAGCGCACGACGACCTACCAGGTGGACAACGTGAAGGTGGCCAGCATCTCGCGTAACGCCGCATCGGCGGCCTCGACGCTCGCGGCCATGACCCGTGCGGCGATGGTCAAGGAGCGTTACGCCGCCTACACCTTCAACGGCACCAACTGGGAGCCGACGCCCGACACGGCCGTCATCAACCCCGAGGACTACGAGGCCATGGGCAGCTCGCACCCGAACTTCAGCTCGTCGTTCTCGCCCGACGTCTACCTGCCCGTCTACCTCAAGCTCAAGTACCCCTACGCACAGCCCGAGGAGACGAAGGACATCGCCTACCAGTACTATGAGGACAACGTGACGAGCCCGCGTGCCGACCGCTACGCATTCGACGGTTCGCAGTGGACCAAGGTCGAGGCCTACGAGACGCTCGAAGGCCCGTTCAAGAAGGTGGACGGCAAGTGGAGCTTCAACCCCAGCCTGACGATCGTCGTGGCGCCCGACAAGAGCGAGCTGAGCAAGAGCATCTACCAGGCCGGCGTAGACTGGGTGATCGCCAACAAGGACCCGATGTACCGCTACGACAACCGCAGCGACTCGTACATGACCGACTCGGAGTACTACAGCGGCTGCGCCGTGGGTTACACGAACCTCAACTGGCGCATCAACACGCTGCCCAAGTACTATTGGGGACCGGCCGGCGAGGACATCTCGGCCTACGAAAACTGGGCTTCGGACGACAAGGAGGCCGCACGCGCATCCTATGCGGCATTCTATGCCGAGACGGAGAAGCGCTTCGGCGAGGTGATGTCCGGTGCGCTGGGTACGCTCTACCCCAACGTCAAGATGATCGACGGCATCGATGTCATCTACACGCTCGAGTTCATGCTCTACACGCAGCACATCGGCTCGAGCACGGGCAAGGTGACCCACGCATTCGAGTTCAAGCTCGTGGCCGACGGCAAGTTCGAGTACGTGCGGATGTACGCCCTCGCACCGGAGTTCGAGCTCATGCGCGACGAGAACTTCAAGTAGCGGAGCCCGCACTGCAAAACGGAAAGGCCGCCCGAGTGATCGGGCGGCCTTCCTGTTTTCAGACGGATGGGCAAAAGTACGACGGGCGCGGGCTGAAGAAGCCGATGGGGCCGGATCCGGCGACAGCCGACCCGGCCTTGGGCCCGGCGATGCGGACGGATGGTCAGAGCAGCATCTGCCTGAGGGCCGCGCAGGAAGAGGCCGGGTCGTGGGCATCGAAGAGGAAGCCCCCGATACCCAACGTTCGGGCCGTGTCGATGTTGGCCGGGCGGTCGTCGATGAAGAGCGTCTCGGAAGGGAGGAGTCCGTAACGGTCGAGCAGGATCTCATAGATCCGCGGCTCGGGCTTGACACAAAGCTCCTCGCACGACACGACCTCACCGTCGAAAAGCCCGTAGACGGAGAAACGGCGCAGGTAGTCGATGAACTCGCGCGACATGTTCGAGAGCACGTAGAGGCAGTAGCCGGCCTCCTTCAGGTCGCGGACGAGCTCTTCGGTCGGCGCAACGGGCTCCTGCAGGTCGATGGCCCGCTGGAGCACGGCCGCGCAGGTCTCGCGCGAACGGCCGGTCATTCCGACCAGAGTGTCGGTAACCTCCCCGAGGGTCGAGGTACCCCGGTCGTACTCCTCCCAGAAACGGGGCATCTTCGGGGCCCGGAGGAAGCTTAAGAATTCGATGATCTCCGGATCGCACTTGCGTTTGTCGCGGGCGAAGAGCACTCCGCCCAGATCGAATACGATGTTTTTCATGGTTGCAAAGATAGTGCATGCGGCCGGGATTTACAAATACGGGGGCCCGACGGCCGCTCGCAGGGAGCACCGGGGAGGGGAAGAACGGCCGGCCCGGGTGGGAACGAATCCCGTCCGGGCCGGATGCCGGAAAAGAAGGCGGTGCACCCTGCCGGGTCTGCCGGAAAGGGCTGTCACCGGAAAAGGCTGCCGCCATACGGGCCGCCACACAGGGCTGCGCCGGAATCAGAAGAGGTGGAAGGCGACCGTGAGCCCCGCCATGACGATGGAGACCATCGACATGAGCTTGATGAGGATGTTGAGCGACGGGCCCGAGGTATCCTTAAAGGGGTCGCCCACCGTGTCGCCGACGACCGTGGCCTTGTGGCACTCGGAGCCCTTGCCGCCGAAGTGGCCCTCCTCGACCATCTTCTTGGCGTTGTCCCAGGCACCGCCGGCATTTGCCATGAAGACCGCCAGCACGAAGCCCGAACCGAGGCCGCCGACCAGCAGGCCCATGACGCCCGCCACGCCGAAGACGAGGCCGACAACCACCGGCACGATGATGGCCAGCAGACTCGGGAAGAGCATCTCACGCTGCGCCCCGCGCGTCGAGATGGCCACGCAGCGCGCATAGTCGGGCGTACCCTCGCCCGTGAGGATTCCCTTGATCTCGCGGAACTGGCGCCGCACCTCCTGCACCATGCTCTCGGCCGCGCGCCCCACGGCGTTCATCGTCAGGCCGCAGAAGAGGAACGACATCATCGCGCCGATGAAGACGCCGACGAGCACCGTGGGGTTCATCAGCGAGACGTTGTAGTAGGACATGAAGTCGAGGATCGAGGCCTGCTCGACCAGGCACTTCGTCCCGTCGGTGAAGAGCAGTTCGGTAACGCCGTTGTGCAGCAGGCCGATGCGGATCTCCTCGACGTAGGAGGCCAGCAGCGCCAGCGCCGTGAGGGCCGCCGAACCGATGGCGAAGCCCTTGCCCGTGGCAGCCGTCGTGTTGCCCAGCGCGTCAAGGGCGTCGGTACGCTTGCGCACCTCGGGCCCCAGGCCGCTCATCTCGGCGTTGCCGCCGGCGTTGTCGGCGATGGGCCCGTAGGCGTCGGTGGCCAGCGTGATGCCCAGTGTCGAGAGCATGCCCACGGCGGCGATGCCGATGCCGTAGAGGCCCTGCGAGAGGTTCTGCGGCGTCATCATGTGGTGGATGTCGAAGCCGATGGCGCAAAGGTAGGCCAGGATGATGGCCACGCCGATCGTCACGACGGGGATGGCCGTGGAGATCATTCCCGAGCCGACGCCGGCAATAATGACCGTCGCGGGGCCGGTCTTCGAGCTGCCGGCGATCTTCTGCGTCGGACGGTAGGAGTGCGAGGTGTAGTACTCGGTGGCCTGTCCGATCACGACGCCGGCCACGAGGCCCGTGATGACCGAGAAGGAGAGACCCACCCAGTTCTCGATGCCCAGCAGATAGAGGATGCCGAAGGTGGCCAGGGCGATCAGCAGCGAGCTGAAATTGACGCCCACGCCCAGCGAGCGGAGCAGCTCGCGCATCGTGGCCCCCTCCTTCGTGCGCACGAGGAAGATGCCGATGATCGAGAGCAGGATGCCCACGGCGGCGATCAGCATCGGGGCCAGCACGGCCTTGAGCTGCAGGGCCTCGCTGCCGGCCGAGGCGAAGGCTGCGGCGCCGAGCGCCGCGGTGGCCAGCACCGAACCGCAGTAGCTCTCGTAGAGGTCGGCGCCCATGCCGGCCACGTCGCCCACGTTGTCACCCACGTTATCGGCAATCGTCGCCGGATTGCGCGGGTCGTCCTCGGGGATGCCGGCCTCGACCTTGCCCACCAGGTCGGCGCCCACGTCGGCGGCCTTCGTGTAGATGCCGCCGCCGACACGGGCGAAGAGGGCCTGCGTCGAAGCTCCCATGCCGAAGGTCAGCATCGTCGTGGTGATGACGACCAGCTTCTGCGGTCCGGCCACATCGGTGAAGTGGTCGAGGATCAGGTACCAGAACGAGATATCGAGCAGGCCGAGGCCCACGACGACCAGTCCCATGACGGCGCCGCTGCGGAAGGCGACCTTCAGGCCGCGGTCGAGCGACTGGCGCGCCGCATGGGCCGTGCGGGCCGAGGCGTAGGTTGCAGTCTTCATGCCGAAGAAACCCGCAAGCCCCGAGAAGAACCCGCCCGTCAGGAAGGCGAAGGGCACCCACGGGTTCTGCACGCCGGCACCGTAGGCCAGGTAGGCGAACAGAAGCGCCAGGGCGACGAAGACGATCGTGACGACCTTGTACTGCTGGCGCAGATAGGCCATCGCCCCCTTGCGGACATGTGCCGCGATCTCACGCATGCGCTCCGTGCCCTCGTCCTCACGCTTCATCCGCGTGTAGAAGATCCACGCCACGGCCAATGCGACGACCGAGGCGGCGGGCACGATCCAGAAAATCAAAGGTGTGTTCATTGCGGTAGTGGATAATTAGGATTGGTATGGATTGAGAACAAATATAACATTTTTTTCGACTTCCCGGTCGGCCGAAGCGCCGGAAAACACGTTTTTTTCGTACTTTTGTCTCCAGACCCGGCACGCCGGAAAACTCCCGAAACCATCCGCATGAAATGAACCCGCAACTAACCGCAAAACAACCCCGCGTCGAGGTGGTCGATGCCTTGCGCGGCTTTGCCGTCATGGCGATTCTGCTGGTCCACAGCGTCGAGCACTTCAACTTCTACATCTACCCCACCGACCAGCCCGACTGGCTCGCCTGGTTGGACCGCAGCGTTTTCTGCGGTGTCTTCGCCCTGATGGCCGGCAAATCCTACGCCATCTTCGCCCTGCTCTTCGGGTTCACGTTCTACGTGCAATGGAGCAACCAGCGGCGGCAGGGACGCGACTTCGGGTACCGATTCCTCTGGCGGCTGCTTCTGCTCGTGGGCTTCGCATCGCTCAACTCGGTATTCTTCATGGCTGGCGACGTGCTGCTGCTCTTCGCCGCCGTAGGCATCATTCTCTTCCTGGTGCGCAACTGCAGCGACAAGGTGGTGCTGGGGCTGGCTGTACTCTTCCTGCTGCAGCCCGTCGAGTGGTTCCACTACGCGGCCGGGGCCATCGACCCCGCCTACCGGGCCCCCGATCTGGGCGTGGGCGCACTCTTCGGCGAGGCGATCGCATACACGCAACAGGGAGATTTCCTCCATTTCGTGCGCAACAACCTCCTGACGGGACAAAAGGCCAGCCTCTTCTGGGCCATCGACGCCGGGCGCTACATCCAGACGGCCGGACTCTTCCTCCTGGGCTTCTACTTCGGCCGCCGGCAGCTCTTCCTGGGCGGCGAGCGCAACATGCGGCGGTGGTTCGCGCTGCTCGTCGCCAGCGCCGTGCTCTACGCCCCGCTCAACCAGCTCTCGGAGCTGGTAGCCGGCGACAGCGCCCTGCAACCCACGCTGGGGACCGTGCTCGACATGTGGCAGAAACTCGCCTTCACGTTCGTGCTCGTCTCGTCGTTCGTGCTGCTCTACCACCGTTTCGAAGGGTTCCGCCGCCGGGTGGCCGACCTGCGTACCTACGGACGGATGAGCCTGTCGAACTACATCGGGCAGTCGATCCTCGGCGCACTGGTCTACTATCCGTTCGGGCTGGGGCTGGCGACCCGCTGCGGACAGACGGTCAGCCTGCTCATCGGCATCGCGATGCTCGTGCTGCAGATCGCCTGCTGCAAATGGTGGCTCAAGCGGCACAGACAGGGACCGCTGGAGTGGATCTGGCACAAATGGACCTGGATCGGGAGTTCGGCGAAGTGATGCCGGGAAGGACGGTGTCGCCGGAAGTATCGCCCGAAAAGGGGCGAAATGATATTTTTTTCCGAAAATATTTGGTGCTTTCGGATTTTAGGCTTATCTTTGTGCGCTCTTAAAACGATAAGGGCACCAAAAAACAAAGTTCGGGGTGTAGCGCAGTCCGGTTAGCGCGCCAGCTTCGGGAGTTGGAGGTCGCTGGTTCGAATCCAGTCTCCCCGACCAGGTCGGAAACGACGGAAACCTTTGCTTCGGCAAAGGTTTTTTTTATTTTACCCGCAACCGGGAGAGCCGACCACCCTGCCGCGGCAAAAGGGCCGGAACGGAAGACCCCGCATCCGGTACGAACCGGACACGGGAAGATCAGAGCAGGATCTTCAGATCCTCCGCATCATAGAGGGCAGGCAGGCGGCGGTTGTCCACCAGAATCGTCGGCGTACGCACGATGCGGATCCTCCGGCAGTAGTTCAGCTGGGCCGACAGGTCGTTGCCGGCCAGCGGATGGATCGGCGTCGCGGGTACCCGGCCCCGCCCGTACCACGCCGCAAGGAGCCGGAAGGTCTCGCCCCACTCGCTGGTGATGCCCGACGAGATCAACCGCAGCGCCACATCGTAGGCCCTCCTGTCGCCGTCGTCCACGACAAAGATCAGGTCGATCCGCACCCCTTTCAACTTGCCGATCACGTCGCAGATCCGGGCACAATCCGGACAGGAGGGATTCAGCACGACGGTCACCGTATGCTCGGCCTCGGCGTAGTTGCTCACCGGAGCGGCCGTGACACTGTCCACCTCCTCCTCCGCTTCGCGGCCGAGCAGCTGCCAGAACAGATCCGGAATACCCAGCAGCTGTTCGCGGAGATTCCGCAGCCGGACGATCTCCGCATCCCGGTCCACACGGCCGAGAAAACGCCGGGCCAGCAGGATCGCCACGGCAAAAGCAACCACAAGCCCGATGCATCCGACTCCGGTCACAAGCGACCGCGCCGCACCGCACATCCCGGTGAGGGCGGGCAAAAGACAGGAGGCCGCCAGACAGATTACAGACACGGCCAGCCACCAGCCCCACGTCCGATCGACGAACGCCAGCAGCTGGCGGACAAGATAACCCGGACGCAGCCTCCCGGCCGGAGCCTCGCCACGGTCGATCGTCAGCACGGAACCGTCCCATGCGCTCCGAAAGCGGTCGAACGTCTCATCGATCAGCCGGTTGTCGGCCGTACGGAGGCGCACCGTACGGGTTTCGGGATCGAGACGCTCGACGAGTTGGAACGGATACTCGGCATTGCCCGACACGACCAGAAACGGCCCGTCGAGTTCGGAAAGTTGGTCGAACTCCAGGCGGCAGATCATGTTCGGGATGCACAGCTCATCGAGCGTATCGCTGAGCGAACGAATGCTGTGCGGCAGCGGATGCCGGTCGTAAACCGCGCGAAGGCGCAGCAGATCGATCCGGATTCCGGCACGGCGGAGGAAATAATGCAGAAAGGAGGGCATCGGATTTTCCATGGTTGAATAAAAAGAGCTTGGGGTTTAAAGAGAGATTCAACAAAACAGGATGAGCCGTATTGCCGGATGCAGCCGCACACCTCGCCGCACGGAGCAGGAGCCGGGCCGGATGCGATGCGCATCCTCCGACCGACTGTCCGGCACGAGAAATGGCCGACGCACGATACGCCGGCCATCGGGATCCGCCGGATCGGGCCGGAGCCCGACCGGAGTCCGTTCCCGGGAATCACTTGCCGCAGGCGTTGCGTTGTGCGCGGTCCTCCCCGGGTTGCAGGAGCCGCGCCCTGCGTAAGCAATACGGACCGGGGCGTACTCGACGTCCCGGTCCACGACAACCGGACAGTCCGTCTCTACCGGATGCGGTCCATGAGTATCGGCACCGGTTCCCGGAAGGGATATTTCAAACGTCGTGCGACGATGCGACGCTGCACGGAGGCCGAATCGGAGACCGTGAGGTCATCGGCCTGATAACGGTGAAACATGCTTCCGGGAAGGAGGAACGAGATGGTCGCCCCCCTGGGGACCGTCATTTCGATCTCCCCCGCTTCGTTGCCGACCTGCAGGATCGGGGTTCCGGAGACCCGGGCTATCGGATAGGCAATCGGCGCATCGGATTCATTGCGTACCGATATACGGGCTTTGCACAAAAGGCTTCGTGGAGGAGTATCCCATATTCCGACAGCGATCCGACAGGCTGAACAGATGGCAATGCCGCACAGAATCCCTACCAAGAGATATCCTCCACGGGCCATATTTACAAAATGGTTCCTACGCCTTCGTAATCGGGGCCGACGATACGGATCGAGTAGGAGTTATCGGTCGTGAGCACAACGGGGAGACATACCGAAGGTTCGGTGTCGGTGTTGCAGCTGCGCGTGGCGATGCTTGCGCCCGATGCATCGGTAACGTCGATCGTGACCGTTCCCAGCAGATAATCGGGATTGAAGTAGAACTCCAGGCCCGAACCGGGAACATAGTAGACATCGACCGTCGCACCTCCGCTGCGAGCCTGACCTCGTCTAACAGGGGACATTAAATCTCGGATAACAATATCCTGCATCGACATTTCCTTTTTCTCCTCGTCCTTGGTCCCGCCGTCGGACTCCTGTTTCGGGGCAACATAGGCGACGGATACCGTCGCTACGGTGGCCAGCAAAGTCAGAATGAATTTCTTCATGTGTGTTTTGGGTTAATTGGTTTGAACAGACCCAAAAGTAGCACGACAAAACGCACCGGACAACGCAAACGCCCGGACGGGATATCATACACACCAGAAATACATACTGAAAACCAGATATTTACAAACACACTTTATCATACCTGCGATCGGACGCCGTTCAAAGGGCTGGAGCACAGCCTATTCTGGTATGATGAAAAATAGTGCATTCAATGACATGCATGTCCTCGCCGAATAAGGGTTCGGCACCCCTTGCGGCACACGGCCGATCACTCCTCCTTCGGGGCCAGTTCGGCAAGGAGCTCGGCGATGAAGCTCTCGAGCGTCCGCTCGGGCGGAAGCCCCAGCTTCTTGCGCAGGCGGCTCCGCTTGTTGTAGAACGAACCGATATCCTCGTAATTATAGAGGTAGCAAATGCCGTGCTGCGAAAAGCCGAAGCAGAGCAGACAGCAAAGGTCGAGGTCCTGCTTGCGCAGCTCCGGATAGTGGGCCTTGAGGTAATCGACCACGCCGAAGTACTTGCGATTGACCACGTACTGCAGGTCGGACAGCGCATGCTTCGACTTGACGTTTACGGTCATGTAGTCGCGGAAGGATTTCATGAACAATGCGGGTTTCATCGTCTCGGCCTTGTCCACCCAGTTGCGCAGGACGACCATACGCTCCTCAAGTGCGTCGAAGAGCTGCCGCTCCTGCTCGTCGTCCGTATCCACGCGGTCGCCCACCGTTCCCAGCTGCTCCTGCAGTTCGCGGCAGGCCCGGCCCAGTGACTCCTTTTCGGCTTCGGCCTCGCGCATCTTCAGGGCCGCATTCTCGCGCCATTTGCGCAGGTAGAGCAGACCGGCGACCAGCAGCGACAACGAGAAAAGGAGCACCAGGCCGGTAATGATCCGCTGCTGGTCGTTGTGCTGTTTGAGGTTCTCATAGGACTGGTTCAGGATTCGGTTGCGGTATTTCTGCTCGAGTTCCAACACCAATGCCTCCTCTTTTTCCTGATTGATGGAGTCCATCACAGCGATATACTGCTTCACATAACGGTAGGCTTCAGGATAGTTTCCCCGCGCCATTTCTATCCGTTCCAATAAAGAATAGCAACCGGCGATCTTATGTGCATTAAAAGCCTGTCTATTTCGAAGTATAATCTCACCACACAACCGAGCCGAATCCAATTCATTTGCTTTCAGATAAATTCCTTGCCACAATCCCATTGACTGAATTGGAATTCTTCCATTATTATATATCGTGTAATAATGACGTAAATCTCGCTTAATGCTTGATAAATCAATTCCTGTATTAAGCTTAGTTTCTATTATTCATATAAGGGCAATATTTTATCAGTTGCATTTAATTCCTTATAAATCTCAATTGCTTTATTATAAACGATTTCCATCTGCTCATTATCTCCCTTCAAACTATACACCGTTCCAACTCCAATATAAGCCAACGCTTCATTGTAAGGTGATTGAGCACGATGAAAAAAGGAAGCTGCTTGCTGATCTCGCTGTAAAGCTTCATCGAGATCGTACTGCTCAAAATGCAAATTTCCGACAGCATTGTTGATCAATCCCAACAGATAATAGTCGTCGGTGCCGGAAGCGGCATCCTCGGCAAGGGAGTAGGAACGGATGGCGGCATCGAAATTCCCGGCGTTGGAGAAGACCCGGCCCTGATAGTAGTGGGCCATCGCCCGTTCGTGCTTCGTGCCGTGACGGTCGTAATAGTTCACGGCGACAGCCGTCAGCGAATCGCTGGTCACATCCACGTAGTTCTTGTCCAGCGCCTGCGAATAGAGCAGCGCATAGCGGGCCTCGGAGGCCGACGAGTAGATCTTGCGCCGGTCGATATGCCGGATGATGCTCAACGCATCCTCGGGATGCTCGTTCATCAGGCTCTCGGCATTGTGCAGGAACGAATCGATATCGCCGCTCTGCCGACGGCACGAAGGGAACAACAATAACGCCAAAAGAGCGGTATATAAGACTTTCATACTCCGTTTTGTTTGCACAAATGTAAAAATAATTTCCGGTTCGGGGCGGATCACAAGGCCTCCGGGGCGCGAAAATCGCACAAGGAGCCTGCAAAAAAACGGAGTCCGGACAAAAGAGAAGCGGCCACAGGACACAAAAGGCGGCAGCCGGGCCGGGAAGCCGGGGCCGAGGGCAGAAGAGGGGCCGCCGGAGAGCACGGCAGCCGGAAAGGAGGCAGCGGCTCAAAGCCGCTTGTAATGGCAATAAAAGAGTTCGCCGTCGTCGCCGTGGAGATGCATCCCGCCGCCGAGGCAATATTTGAACATCCGGCACGAGGCGCACTCCCCGCGCCGCGCCCACTCCCGGTTGCGGAACGGAAGAAAACGGTTCTCCCACACCTCCCAGAAACGGTCGCGGTAGATGTTGCCCTGGTGGAAATTCGCACGGATCGACGTGCAGCCCGAGATCGCCCCATCGACCCGCACGGAGGCCACCGAGACCCCGGCGGCACACTGGTAGAAGTGGTCGCGGACCTCGGCCTCATAGCCGCCCAGGAAGCCCTCGCAGGCGTAGCTCACGTCGATGCGCCCCTCGCGCCGCATGCGGCGGATGTAGTCGAGCACCGCGCGGAACTGGGCGTCGGAGAGTGTCAGCGAGGCATCGTCACGCGCCCGGCCGGCCGGAAAAATCGTGAAGATCCGCCAGTGGCGCACTCCCTCGGCGATGAGCATTTCGCCGAAAGCCTCGAGCTGCGGCACGAGTTCCCGCGTCACGCAGGTCACCACGTCGCTCGTGAGCTGCGGTTCGCGCAGCACGAGCCGCAGGGCCTGCAACGCACGGTCGTAGCTCTGCGGATGGCGGCGGAGCCAATTGTGCTCGCGTTCGAATCCGTCGAGGCTGACCGACACCGAGCGCAGGCCGGCCCGCAGCAACGACTCGAGCCGTGCGGGCGTCAGGGCCATGCCGTTGGTGACCATTCCCCACGCATAGCCGCGCCGCGTAATCTCGGCACCCGCCCGCTCGAGGTCCTCGCGCACGAGCACCTCGCCTCCCGAGACGATGATCAGCACATCGGCCGGATCGACATGCGGGGTAACCTCCTCGTCGAGCACGCGCAGGAAATCCTCGACCGGCATGTCCGGCACACCGGGATCGACGCGGCAGTCGCTGCCGCAGTGGCGGCACGAGAGGTTGCACCGCAGCGTACACTCCCAGAAGAGCGTATCGAGACGGTGTTCGCGCACCTTGGCGGCATAAAGGTCGGAGAAGAGATCGAGGGCCAGGCGTTTGCGCAGCCCGATGCGGCGGCCGGACATCGCCTACCGCTGCTGTGCGGCGTCGGACGACGCCGGGGGTTCGGGATCGGGCGCCGCGGGCTGTCCTGCCGGAGTCTGCGGTTTGATGCCGAGCGTATCGGCCCGCACGGGGTCCTCGACGAAAGGATAGGCCGGAGTCCGCACGCCATACATCAGCACGAGCCGCGACGGGACCTTCCGCTCCGTCGTATCGGCCGCCGGTTCGGCCGCAGCTTCCGATGTTGCGGATGCCGCAGCGGCTTCGGAGGTTTCGCCCCGTTTGTCGGCGGACCCGCGGCGCGCCTCCTTAACCGAGGAACAGGCCGTCGAAAAGCCCAGAAGGGCCAGCAGCGCGAGTTTCAGACGTTTGCTCAGAATCATGGCGATCGGAATTTTCTTACGGGAACAAATATACGAATTTTTTCCGCACGACAAAAAAAAGGCCTAAAAAGTTTTGAAAACCAAGGTTTTTTGCATTACTTTGTAGAACGTATTATTTTAATTTCTTGATTTATGACAGGTAAAGTGAAATGGTTCGATAGCAAGAAAGGCTACGGATTCATTACGGCCGAGAACGGCAGGGAGATTTTCGTGCACTTCTCGGGAATCGCAAAGGAGGGCTTCAAGTCGCTCAACGAGGGTCAGACGGTTTCGTTCGAGATCGGCGAAGGCGCCAAGGGCGAGCAGGCCGTCAATGTCACCGTGGTCGAGTAATCCATATCAATCGGAAAACCCCCAAAGGGCTCCCGCTCGCCGGGAGTCCTCTTTTTTTTGCCCGTTTGAAAAATAAGTCGTAATTTTGGGCGGCTGAAACCGAAAAATCCGAGTCAATACTCATAAACAGATCAAAAACCATGAAAGAAGCAATCGCAATTCTCACCGGCGGCGGACCGGCCCCCGGCATGAACACCGTGGTGGGCAGCGTCGCCAAGACGTTCCTCCGCAAGGGATACCGCGTAATCGGCCTCCACGAAGGCTACACGGGCCTGTTCAACCCCTCGCCCCGCACCGTGGACATCGACTACCCGATGGCCGACGGCATCTTCAACCAGGGCGGTTCGTTCCTGCAGATGAGCCGTTTCAAGCCTACCGACGCCGATTTCGAGAACAACTTCAACCTCAAGTTCTTCACCGACAACAACGTCAAGCTGCTCGTGACGGTCGGCGGCGATGACACCGCTTCGACGGCAAACCGCATCGCCAAGTTCCTCGAGGCCAAGAAATACCCCATCGCCAACATCCACGTTCCGAAGACCATCGACAACGACCTGCCGCTGCCGAAGGGCACGCCGACGTTCGGTTACGAGTCGGCCAAGGACAAGGGTGCCGTCATCGCCCGCGCCGTCTATGTAGACGCACGCACGAGCGGCAACTGGTTCGTGCTGGCTGCCATGGGCCGCTCGGCCGGCCACCTGGCATTCGGCATCGGCGAGGCCTGCCACTACCCGATGATCGTCATCCCCGAGATGTTCGACAAGACGGAGATCACCGTCGAGAAGATCGTGAACCTCGTGATCTCGTCGATCATCAAGCGCAAGATCATGGGCATGGACTACGGCGCAGCGGTCATCTCGGAGGGCGTATTCCACGCACTCTCGGACGAGGAGATCCGCAAGAGCGGCGTACACTTCACCTACGACGAGCACGGACACCCCGAACTGGGCAAGGTGTCGAAGGCCCACATCTTCAACGAGATGATCGAGAAGAAGCTCAAGACGCTCGGCATCAAGGTAAAGAGCCGTCCCGTCGAGCTGGGTTACGAGATCCGCTGCCAGACCCCGATCGCATACGACCTGACCTACTGCTCGGAGCTCGGCATCGGCGTACACAAGCTCTTCGCCGAGGGCAAGACCGGCTGCATGGTCTATGTCGATTCGGAGGGCAACGTTTCGCCGCTCTACCTGAAGGACCTGCAGGATCCCGCAACGGGCAAGATTCCGCCCCGTCTGGTGGACATCAAGTCAGACAAGTTCACGTCGGTGGTCGAGAACATCCTCAACGCCATCACGCCCGAAGACTACGAGGCTGCGAAGAAGTACGTCGCCAACCCCGAGGAGTACGACTTCCACAAGATCCTCAACTGGAAATAAGGTCCCCGAAGGACCCGCAGAGAGACCCCGGAAGTTCGGAGCTTCCGGGGTTTTTCATGCTCCGAAGGAGCGGAGGAAGGACCGGGAGGAAACAGAGAAGGGACGGGGACGGGCATGGGAACCCGGAAGCGAAAGGACGGCAAGGCCGGCCGTTTCAGAAGAGGCGGGGATCTACCGGCCGGACGCTGAGCTGCACGTCGGGATGGAGGTTGATCAGCTCGCGTCCGCCGCGCAGCGCCTCCCGCACGGTGTACTGCGTGCCGCCCGGCGATCCGTCGTACCAGGCCACGACGAGCGAGGCACGGGCCACCAGATGGCGGTTGCGCACGGCATAACAGCCGGGATGATACCCTTCTGCCAGGAACTCGACCGCATCGGCCCCTGCCACGATCCGCTCCCAGCGCGTACGGTCCGCACTCCGGAAGCGGCACTCCTGCCCGCGGAACGGCACAACGGCCACCAGCCGCACATCCGGATGCCGCACGCGCAACGCCGCGACAGCCTCGGCAGCCGCCAGATCGAAGCCCACAGCCATGCCGCTCAGGAACGTGCGGAAGCCGCGGCCGTAGAGCTGCTCGAGCAGCCGCCCGAGCAGAGCGTCGGCCTGACCGCAATAGGTGCGGTGGCCGGTGAAGGCCGCCGTGCGGGAGGCTGCCGCAGGATCGGAGCTCATGGAGGACATCTCGGGGATCATGCGCCAAAGATACGCCTTTGGCCCGGACTTTGCAACTTCCCGGGTGTCACAAAAAAAACAACCGAACCATGAAAAACACAGGTATTGTCATCGCATCGCTCGTGGGCGGCATGATCCTAGGGTCGGCCCTCACGATGCTGCTCACGCCCCAGTCGGGCCCGGAGCTGCGCCGCCAGATCAAGGACTTCGTAGACGAGGAGATCAACCGCGCGAAGCAGAAGGCCGCCAGGGCGCAGGAGAAGGTACAGGAGAAGATGCAGGAGGAGATCGACGAACTCCGGGCCAAAAGCGCGAAGTAGGCCGTGCGGACCGACGACCGAGACGCACTCCGCACGCCGGACGGGTCGTTCCTCGTCGCGCTGGTCGCCTTCGTACTGATCGCGGCAACGGGGCTCATGCTCTTCCTCACGGCATTCGTCCTCTGGATGTACGCCCTCACCGGATCACTCATCGCCGGTGTGCTGATCGCGGGCGGATGCTGCACGCTCCTTGCCGCAACGATCTACGGATGGCTGCTCCGCCCGCACCTCTGCCGCATGCAGGAGCAGATCGAAACGGTCTACGAGGTGGCCCGGGCCGCACGCAGCGGCTACGAATGGGTGCTCGGCAAGGTGGCGTCCCTGCTCCGCCCAAGTGAAAGGAGCCACGAGACATGATACCGGGAAGCGGGATCACCTCCCGAACGACAACGGGCCGGTAAAAAATCCCGCCCCGCCTTACCTATCTTCCCCCCATACCGACACGACAGGACAGGAGCTCTCCCGCAAGGGAGGGCTCCTACCTATATTTATAGTCCACCCTCATATCAGACTCCATGCACATTTCGTTTCGATCCGTCGAAAGTCCTATCCCCAACATCATATTTCGAAACAAAACTACAACATCGGCAAAAAATTTCGATTAAATCCCAAAAAAAGTCATTTTACATTTCATTTTTAACAAAAGTTTATTAGCTTTGTAATACATATTACAAAATAAAGGGTGAAAAACAGACGCAAATCGTGTTTCATAAGGGTTGCAGCAACTTTTGAATGAAACAACACAATTTTGAAACAACACAAAAAACGGCATCCTGAAATTATAAATCGGTCACCAACAGCCAAGGAAACAGAAAGTATGGAAGCAAAGGAACAACGCGAATACGACGTCATCGTCATCGGAGGCGGAGCGACTGGTGCAGGAACGGCCCGCGATTGCGCCCTGCGCGGATTGCGGGTGCTGCTGGTCGAGCGGTTCGACTTCGCTTCGGGAGCCACCGGCCGCAACCACGGGCTGTTGCACAGCGGGGCGCGCTACGCAGTGACCGACAGGGAGTCGGCCGCAGAGTGCATCCGCGAGAACATGATCCTGCGCCGGATTGCACGCCACTGCGTGGAGCCGACCGACGGTCTGTTCATCACCCTGCCCGAAGATGACCTGAACTACCAGGCAACCTTCGTCCGGGCGTGCCGCGAGGCGGGAATCGGGGCCGAAATCATCGACCCCGCACTGGCCAGACGAATGGAACCGTCGGTAAACCCGGCGATCATCGGTGCGGTCCGCGTACCGGACGGGGCCGTGGATCCCTTCCGCCTGACGCTGGCCAACGTCATCGATGCCCAGGCACACGGCGCCCGGATCCTCACCTACCACGAAGTGCTCGGACTCATCCGCGAACAGGGCCGCGTGACCGGCATCCGCGTCCTGGACCGCAAAAGCGGGACGAAGCACGAATACCGCGCCCCGCTGACGGTCAATGCCGGAGGCATCTGGGGCCACGGAATCGCCCGCATGGCCGACATAACGATCAACATGTTCCCGGCCAAGGGGTCGCTGCTGATCTTCGGGCATCGCGTGAACCGCATCGTCCTGAACCGCTGCCGCAAGCCGGCCAATGCCGATATCCTGGTCCCCGGCGACACGATCTCGCTGATCGGCACCACCTCGAGCCACGTGGGCTTCGACGAGGTGGACGACATGCGGGTCACGCCCGATGAGGTGGACCTGCTGCTCGAAGAGGGATGCAAGCTGGCCCCCTCGCTGGCCTCGACGCGGATCCTGCGCGCCTATGCCGGGGTCCGGCCGCTCGTCGCCTCGGACAACGATCCCACGGGACGGAACATCAGCCGCGGCATCGTGCTGCTCGACCACGAGACGCGCGACGGAGTGCCGGGGCTGATCACCATCACGGGCGGCAAGCTGATGACCTACCGGCTGATGGCCGAGTGGACCACCGACCTCGTATGCCGCAAGCTCCGCATCGACAAGGCCTGCTCGACCGCCGACCGGCCGCTGCCCGGATCCCGGGAGGCCGGACAGCCGGCATCGAGGCCCCGCAAATCGGCTCTCCAGCGCCACGGAGAACTGGCCTCGCACATCGCCTCGGCCGACAACGGCGACAACAGCCTGGTCTGCGAATGCGAGGACGTATCGGTCGGCGAGATCAATTACGCGCTCGGCGAACTCAACGTGACCGATCTGATCGACCTGCGCCGCCGCACCCGCGTAGGTATGGGCACCTGCCAGGGCGAACTCTGCGCCTGCCGGGCGGCCGGGCTGCTGGCCGGAGCGCACAACTGCGCCAAAGAGGCCAAACGCGACCTGGCGGCGCTGCTGAGCGAACGATGGAAAGGCATCTATCCGGTGGCCTGGGGCGACACGCTCCGCGAAAGCGAATTCACACAGTGGGTATATGCCGGAGTCTGTGACATGCACTTAACGGAGGAGGAAGCATCATGAAATTCGACACGGTCATCATCGGCGGCGGGCTGAGCGGCCTGATGTGCGGCATCCGCCTGCAAAGCAACGGTGCAAGGTGCGCCATCGTCTCCACGGGACAGAGTGCGCTGCACTTCTGGTCGGGATCGTTCGACCTGCTCAACCGCCTGCCCGACGGCACCCCCGTCGAGCAGCCCGAAAAGGCCGTCGGTGCGCTTCCCGCCGGACACCCCTACGCACGGTTGGGCAAAAAGTTCGCCCACTATGCACACATCGCCCGCGAGACACTCGCACAATGCGGCGTCACGGTACGCGGTGAAATGGAGCGCAACCACCTCCACTTCACCCCGATGGGCACGCTCAAGCCCACGTGGCTCACATCGTCCGACTTCAACACCTGCCGTTCGGCCGAAGAGCTACGCGGACAAAGGATCAGGATACTGAACTTCGCCGGGTTCCTCGACTTCAACACGGCATTCGTCGCCGAGGCGCTCGAATCCTGCGGGGCGCAATGCACGGCAGGAAGCCTCTCGATCGCGGAGATCGACCGGCTGCGGACCAATCCGACGGAGATGCGCGCGGTCCATATCGCCCGCGTCCTCGACCGACCCGAGGTATTCGGCCGGTTCCTCGAGATGGTGAAGCGCCACGCCGCGGAGGCCGACACCGTCGTCGTCCCGGCACTCTTCGGACTGGACTCCGAGGAGCCCGTCAGGCAGCTCAGGGAGGCTGTGCCCGCAGCGGCCCCCATCCCCACGATGCCGCCCTCGGTGGCCGGCATCCGCACCCAGCAGCAACTGCGGCGCGCATTCGAACGGCTCGGCGGCCTCTTCATGCCCGGCGACACGGCCATCGGGGCCGAAATCAGAGAAGACCGCGTCCGGCAGATACGGACGGCCAACCACGGGGAGGTCGCCCTGCAGGCCGACAACTACGTCCTGGCGAGCGGAAGCTTCTTCAGTAAGGGACTCGTAGCGGACATGACGCGGATTGCCGAACCGCTCTTCGATCTCGACGTGGCGTTCGACACGGACCGCACCGCCTGGTACGACCCGCACTTCTTCCACCGCCAGAACTACATCTCCTACGGGGTGGCCGTCGATGAGGAGTTCCGCGCCCGCAAACAGGGCCGCACGATCGAAAACCTCTACGTCACGGGGTCCGTGCTGGGAGGCTTCGACCCGATACGGGAGGGATGCGGAGCAGGTGTCGCAATGCTCACCGCCCTGCACGTAGCGGACAAAATGAAATAAGACCAGGATATGGATCTGCAGGAACGAAATATCAGCGAGAACAACTTCGAGCAGTGCATCAAATGCACCGTATGCACGGCCTATTGCCCGGTCGTCCCGGTCAATCCCGCCTACCCCGGCCCCAAGCAGGCCGGTCCCGACGGGGAGCGGCTGCGCCTGAAGGCGGGCAGCTACTTCGACGAGGCGCTGAAATACTGCCTCAACTGCAAGCGCTGCGAGGTGGCATGTCCCTCGAACGTGCGCATCGGCGACATCATCCAGCTGGCGAGGATGCGCTACGCGAAATCGCAGCCGAGCCTCCGCGACCGGATGCTGGCCAACACGGACTTCGTCGGGCGGATGGCCACGACGTTCGCCCCGATCGTCAATACGACGCTCGGATGGAGGCCCGTCAAGGCCGCAATGGACGGCGTGCTGCGCATCGACCGCCGCCGGACCTTCCCCAGCTATGCCGGGCAGACCTTCGAGAGATGGTTCCGCAGGCACGAGGAGGCCCGGCAGGAGGGTTTCGACCGCCACGTGAGCTTCTTCCACGGCTGCTACATCAACTACAACTACCCCGATCTGGGAAAGGATCTGGTGCACGTGCTCAACGCCCTGGGCTACGGCGTCCACCTGCTCGAGCGGGAGAAGTGCTGCGGCGTGGCGCTCATCGCCAACGGCCTCTACGACCAGGCCCGCCGTCAGGCCCTGACCAACATGGAGTCGATCCGCCGCTCGGTCACCGGAGAACGGCGCCCCGTAATCGTCGCCTCCTCGACCTGCACCTTCACCATGCGGGACGAGTACCCCCACGTGCTGGGTGTCGGGAACGAAGACGTGCGCGACGGGATCGACCTCGTCACGCGGTTCGTCTACCGGATCATCGATTCGGGAGAGGCGCGGCTCCGCTTCCGCGACGACGTCCGGATGAAGGCCGCCTACCACACGGCCTGCCACATGGAGCGGCTCGGGTGGAGTTGCTACTCGATCGCGCTGCTGCGGATGATCCCCACGCTGGAGCTGACCCTGCTGCCGTCGCAATGCTGCGGCATCGCCGGGACCTACGGGTTCAAAAAGGAGAACTACGCCGCCTCGCAGGGCATCGGCGCCCCGCTCTTCAAGACGATCGAACAGACCGACGCCGAGTGGGTGGTCACGGAGTGCGAAACGTGCAAGTGGCAGATCGAGATGTCCACCTCGCGGCGGGTGCTGCACCCGATCAGCGTGCTGGCCCGGATGCTCGACCTGGAGGGCACCGCCGGACTGAACAACAGAAAAACAGCAAGATAAGGAACTCTAAAACTACCAACCATCATGCGGAGATTTCTCTCACCTCCTCTCTACAAGCCCGAACAGACCGGGCCCGAGGCCGACCACCGCTACCGGAAGCTGCGGCTGCAGGTCTTCATCGGCGCCTTCATCGGGTACGCGGCCTTCTACATCGTGCGCAAGAACTTCTCGATGGCCATACCCATGCTCGAGCCCTTCGGATTCGAAAAGGGCGAACTGGGAACCGTGCTGGCCATGAACGCCGTGGCCTATGCGCTGTCGAAATTCCTCATGGGTGCGGTCTCCGACCGCAGCGACGCCCGCAAGTTCCTGCCGCTGGGACTGGTCCTCGCCTCGATCTCGATGATGTTCATGATCGTCCCGATCTCGATGCTCGGCCCCGAGCACCACACCGCCGCCCTGGTGCTGATGGGCGTGCTCAACTTCCTGGTCGGCTGGTTCAACGGCATGGGATGGCCCCCGTGCGGACGCATCATGACCCACTGGTTCTCGCAGACCGAGCGCGGCACGATGATGTCGATCTGGAACTGCGCCCACAACGTCGGCGGCTCGCTGGTCGGCCCGATGGCCGTCTACGGCGCCACGTGGTTCGGAGCCTGGTTCTACGGAGCCGCCACCGAGAGCTACTTCCTGGTCGGCACCTTCCTCTTCCCGAGCGTGACGGCCATCCTGATCGCACTGGTGGCCTACTGCCTGCTGCGTGACACGCCGCAGTCGTGCGGGCTGCCGTCGGTCGAGAAGTGGCGCAACGACTACCCGAAAAACTACAGCGCCAAGCAGGAGGAGGTGCTCACCACGCGCGAGATCTTCATGCAGTATGTGCTCAACAACCGCTTCCTGTGGTACATCGCCATCGCCAACGCCTTCGTCTACATGGTCCGCTACGGATGCCTCGACTGGGCGCCCACGATCCTCACCGAACACGGCATCGACATCAAGTCGGCCGGCTGGGCCTACTTCGCCTACGAGTTCGCCGCCATCCCCGGCACGCTGATCTGCGGATGGCTCTCCGACCGCCTCTTCAACGGCCGGCGCGCCCTGCCCACGATCATCTTCATGGCCCTGGTGGCCGGATTCATCTGCCTCTACTGGCTCTTCATCGACAACCTGACCGTCGTCACCGTCTCGCTCATCGGCATCGGCTTCTTCATCTACGGCCCGGTGATGCTCATCGGCGTGCAGGCACTCGACCTGGCACCGAAGAACGCCGCCGGCACGGCCGCCGGCCTGACCGGATTCTTCGGCTACTTCTTCGGAACGGCCATCCTGGCCAACACGCTCATCGGTTACGTATCGGACCACTTCGGCTGGAACATGACCTTCGTCCTGCTGCTCATCGCCTGCGCACTGTCGATCGTCTTCATGGCCGTCACCTACAAGGAGGAGCAGTATCTGGCCGAACGAAACAAGTCGCACCAATCATAAAACCCTGACGCCATGAAAAAAACAGACGCATACGCTTCGCTGGGGGCCGACCGCAAAAGGTTCATGTCGTGGCAGATCCGGACAATCCTGATCACCATGGCCGGTTACGCCCTGTTCTACTTCGTGCGCAAGAACTTCTCGCTGGCCATGCCGGGACTCACGGCCGAATACGGGATCTCGAACACGAATTTCGGATGGATCATCTTCGCCGGGTCGCTCGTCTACGGCTTCTCGCGCTTCATCAACGGCTATGTGGTAGACCGCATCAGGGGACGCATCGTCATGGCCCTGGGCCTGCTGCTGTGCGCCGCCGCCAACTTCGCCTTCGGCTTCGGCACCGACTTCAGCGCCTGGATCACGGGCGTCGAGAACGGCCCGAAACTGGTCGAGACCCTCGTGTGGGTCATGGGCGTGGTCATCATCCTCAACCAGTATTTCCAGGGCATGGGCTACCCGCCCTGCGCACGGATCCTCCCCCACTGGATCCACCCCTCGGAGCTGGCCACCAAGATGTCGGTATGGAACTGCTCCCACTCGATCGGCGCTGCCCTGGCCGTCATCGTCTGCGGCTACCTGATGGGCTCGCTCGGAACGAACCTCAGCGCCGACGCCGCAGTCGTCGGACGCATCACGGCCAACCTGGCCGACAACGGCGTGGCCAACGCCGCAGAGCAGGCACTCGAGTATGCCGGACACGTCGGAGCCTGGAAATGGTGCTTCTGGATCCCGGCCTGCATGGCCGTGGCCGGCGCCGTCATGGTCTTCGCCGGGCTGCGCGATGAGCCCAAGGATGTAAAACTTCCGGATCTGCCCGACACGGGGCTGGGCGCCTACTCGGAAAAGATGGGCAAGAAGGCGCGCCGCCGTTTCGAGGCGGTGATGGTCTGGCGCAACCGCTGGGTGTGGACCTTCTGCATCGCCAACCTCTTCGTCTACGTCGTGCGCATGGGCGTTCTCGACTGGGGCCCCAAGTTCCTGACCGAGAACCGCGGGCTGTCGATCCAGGACGCCGGTTGGACCGTTGCGGCCTTCGAGATCGCCGGCATCCTGGGCACGCTCTTCGCCGGCTGGGCCACCGACCACCTCTTCAAGGGCAAGGGCCACCGCATGTGCGTCATCTGCATGCTGGGTGCCGCGCTCTTCATGACGATCTTCCGCTTCCTGCCCCAGACGGCCGGACTCACCGCCACGGCCCTCGTGCTCGTCGGTGCCGGGTTCTTCATCTACGGGCCCCAGGCGCTCATCGGCATCGAGCTGGGCAACCAGGCCACCAAGGAGGCCTCGGCCCGCGCCAACGGCATCGCCGGCATCCTGGGCTACATCGGTTCGGGCCTCTCGGGACTGCTCGTAGGCTACGTTGCCGACGCCTTCGGCTGGACCCGGGTCTTCGAGACGATCATCGTCATCGCCGTCATCGGCATGTTCATCCTGATCTCCATGTGGTCCGCACCGCGCGACGGATACGAGCGGGCCTCGAAGATCGACTACGGCGACATCAAGGAATAACCCCCCAAACAGGCCCCCGGGGCCGCACGACATGAAACCTTTCGACAAATACTGCTCAACCCTTTCGGACGAGGCCCTGATGGCGGCCTGCTCACGCATCCGCCACGTCGCACTCGACATGGACGGCACGATCTACATGGGCTCGACCCTCTTTCCCTGCACCATCCCCTTCCTGGAGATGCTCCGGGAGAACGGCATCGGCTACTCGTTCCTGACCAACAACCCGACCCGGAGCACGGACGACTACCTGAAGAAGCTCGAAGGGCTGGGGATCCACACCCCGCGCGAGGCGATGACCACGAGCGCCGTCTCGACCATCGACTACATCCGGCTGCACCACCCCGAGGCGCGGCGGCTCTTCCTGCTCGGCACGCCGAGCATGGTGGCCGAATTCGAGGCTGCGGGCTTCGAGGCAGCCGCCGACAGCGCGGACGACCGCCCCGACCTGCTGGTCGTGGCCTTCGACACGACGCTCACCTACAGCCGCCTCTGCCGCGCCGCCTGGTGGGCCGCACAGGGCATTCCCTACATCGCCACGAACCCCGACCGCGTATGCCCCACGGACCAGCCCACCGTGCTGGTCGATTGCGGGTCGCTCTGCCGGGCGATCGAGCACGCCACGGGCCGCTGTCCCGACGTGGTGATCGGCAAGCCCAATCCCGGGATGCTGCAGGTCATCCGGGAGCGTTACGGTCTGCGCCCCGAGGAGATCGCCATGTGCGGCGACCGGATCTACACCGACGTGCAGACGGCACTCAATGCCGGAAGCCTCGGCGTGCTGGTCCTCTCGGGCGAAACGACCCTCGAAACGGCATTGGCCTCCGACCCGCAGCCGCCCGTCACGGTGCGCGATATCGGTGTCTTCGGCGAACTGTTGCTGCGCGCCCGCGGCAAACTGGACTGAACACGAAACATCACCATAACCCAAACTTACACAACAAAACAAAAAAACATTCAATCACCCATCACCCCATCAACAAACCCTTCAAACAATTGTTTTACTAACCAACTTAAACCTAACCCTATGAAAAAGACTACGAAAATGTGGGCGCTCCTGTTGTGCGGAGCCCTCATCGCCCCGGGACTTGCGTCGGCCAATCCGGAAGAGAAGCCGGCCCCTGCAGCGGAAACCGTGACGGCCGAAGCTCCTGCCGTAGAAAAGGAGAAGACCGGATGGGAGAAGTTCCTCGAGAAGCTGCCGAAGATCTCGGGATACCTCCAGTCGGGCTGGAACTACACCTCGAACGCAAACAGCTCCACGTCGTCGTTCCAGGCCAAGCGTCTGCGCCTGCTGCTCGACGGCAAGGTGGGCGAGAAGGTGGACTTCCGCCTGCAGATCGAGGCGTTCAACGGCATCTCAGGCTCGACCAACGGCAACGGGCAGAAGAACCTGCAGGTGATGGATGCCTTTGCCACCTGGAAGATCGTTCCCGAGTTCAAGGTGCGCGTCGGACAGTTCTACACCCCGCTGGGCTATGAGAACTACGACATCTCGCCCGCAACGCTCGAGACCGTGGACTTCTCGAACATCGTCTACCGCATGGCCTGCCGCAACCCCTACGAGTACAATCTCGTGGACTACGGCCGCGACCTGGGCATCATGTTCATCGGCGACGCCTTCGATTCGGGCAAGGGCTTCAGCTACCTGCACTACGACGTGGCCATCACCAACGGCTCGATCCCGTGCAAGGACGACAGCAACCAGTCGAAGGACATCTACGTCAGCCTGACGGTCCGTCCGTTCAAGTACTTCAACATCAAGGGTACCTATAACTGGGGTGAGTACAAGTCGGTCGAACTGGCCGGCGGCAAGGGCGTCGGAAGCGGCAGCTACAACCCCATGAACCGCTTCGTCGTAGGTGCCTGGTACGACAACCCGAAGGGGCTGAACCTGCGCGCCGAATACGGTCACATGAAGAGCGCCGTGGGCGGTGTGGACGTCGTCAAGGAGAACGGCGCCTACGTGCTGGCAGGCTGGCACCTGGGCAAGTTCCTGCCGATCGTCCGCTGGGACATGTACGAGGACTGCGTAAACACCGGCACGGCCAACAACTACAACCGCATCCTTCTGGGCTGCACCTACCAGATCTTCAAGAACATGAAGCTGCAGGTCAATTACGGCCACTTCATGTACAGCGGCGACGCGAAGGACGCCCTGGGATACGACTCCTCGGAGCAGCTGCAGATCATGGGCATGTTCAAGTTCTAAACACAAGCGATAAAGACATCAACCACCTTAAAACCTTACTGTTATGAAAAAGTTGTTATTTGCATTGGCTCTTGTGGCATCGGTTACGACCGTAAGCGCACAGCACATCGGCACGGAATACCGCCTGAAGAAGGTCGTGCAGGTTCCCGGACGTCAGGGCATCGCTGCCGACGAGAACTACTACTACGTCTCCGACACGCGCGGTCTCTACAAGTTCGACAAGGAGTGGAATCTGGTGCAGAAGCGCGTACAGACCCCGGAAGATCCCCTCTTCCCGAATCCTGAGCAGGCCAACCACTTCGGTGACATCGACGTATGGAACGGCAAGATCTACACCGGCAACGAGAAGTTCGAGTATGGCCGCGGCTACAACATCGCCATCTCGGTATACGATGCCAACACGCTCGAGTGGATCGAGGACATTCCCTGGTGCGCCGAATCGGGACAGGTGGAGGTTTCGGGCCTGGCCGTCGATCGGGAGAAGAACATGATCTGGATGTCGGACTGGGTGGACAGCCGCTACGTCTACTGCTACAGCCTCGAGACGGGCAAGTACTACACCAAGATGCAGTGCCGCCCGATGCCCTACTGGTGCCAGGGTATCTTCATTGCCGACGGCAAGATGCTCTTCGCTGCCGACGACGGTGAATCGACCTTCCACATTGCCGACAACATCTACATCGCCGACATCACCGAAGTTCCCTACACGGGTCTCAAGGAGGGCACCGAGGTAGTCCGCGACACGCCGTTCAGCGTGAAACTCGACAAGAAGGGCAACCCCGTGAAGCGCACGGGTCTGATCGCCGCAGGTGCCAAGGCAGGCCGCCTGGAGCTGTTCCGCGAGATGTCGGACTTCCGCCGCGCCGGTGAGATCGAGGGTCTGTGCATCGACCCCGTGACGGACGATCTGCTCGTACTCAACAACCGCGGCACGCAGATCATCCTCGGCATGTCGCAGGGCCCGTTCACCGAGGAGGGCTACACCGGTGAGATCCACGAGGTGTACATCTACGAGAAGGTGAAGTAACCGATCAGTAGTATCTGACTGCAAGAATGTTGCAGTTCGGATACACCAGAAGAAAGGCGACCCGGATTTCGGGTCGCCTTTCCTGTTGTTGGTCTTGTGATGTGGCCGTGCGGCGGATCGGGCCGCCGCATCCGGAGCGGAGGGTTAATAGCGGAGCAGAACGTTCACCTCGGTGAAACTCTCGCCGACGCGCAGCCGCAGGGTGTAGGAGACCGAACCGTCACCGTACGACGGCCAGTCGTGCAGCACGAAGACCAGCTTGCGGCCCCGCTTCTCGCAGGAGAGCTCCCTGTTTCCGTAGAGCTCGGCCTCGAAGTTGTCACCGGGGAGCGTCAGTGCCACCTCATCCCCGAGGGCCTTCGACGAATAGTCGATCTCGTAGGGCGTCGAACCCCACTCGGGCAGCCAATAGCCGCGGGGCGCCTCGATGGCGAACTTCACGACGGCGCCCAGATCGCCCCGTTCGGGGTCGGTGATGCGATCCACGACATAGAACTTGAGGTAATTCACGCCGCGCTCCGGATCGACCGGCAGGGCCACGCACTGCGAAGGGAACATATACGCCGCAGCACCGCGTACCGCCACATAGCCGTACTTTTTCATCACGGCAGCCTCGGGCGCAGGGTTCTTCAGATCGGTGACCCGCACGCCGCCCAGCCCCGAGCGCTCTCCCAGCATGAAGAGCTGGCAGCTCGCGGGGCTGATGAAGTTTCCGGCATCGTTGATGTAAATGTCCGAATCACTGAGCAAGGTCTTCCCGTTCTGCTCGTTGTACATGTTCAGCAGAACGGTCCCCTCGGGATCGCCCGGGGTCTCATCCTTGGAACAGGATACGGCCCCGAAGAGCAGAGCCGCAACCGCGGCCCATCGAATGGTTTGTCTGAGCATTGTTTCGTGCTGTTTGAAAATTTTGTAGCCGACGGCAAAGATAGTGAAAAATTCCCCCCCCCGCGAAAAAATGAAAAAAAGGCGGATTTTGTGAAAAACCCGCCTTCATGTCGTTTCCGGCCTTGATTATTTGCCGAAGTAGCGCTTGTAGAGACCTTCGAAGCCCTTGCCGTGACGGGCCTCGTCCTTGGCCATCTCGTGCACCGTGTCGTGTACGGCGTCGAGGTTCTCCTCCTTGGCCATGCGGGCCAGACGCATCTTGTCCTCGCAGGCGCCGCACTCGGCGTTCATGCGCTTCTCGAGGTTGGTCTTCGTGTCCCAGACCACCTCGCCGATCAGCTCGGCGAACTTCGAAGCATGCTCGGCCTCCTCCCATGCGTAACGCTTGTAGGCCTCGGCGATCTCGGGATAGCCCTCGCGATCGGCCTGACGGCTCATCGCCAGGTACATGCCCACCTCGGTGCACTCGCCCATGAAGTGGTTCTGGAGACCCTCCCAGAGCTCCTTGCTGGCGCCCTTGCCGTCACCGATCTTGTGCTCGGTAACGAAATCGAGGTCGCCCTCCTGCTCTACAACCTCTACGAACTTATCCTTGCCGACTTTGCACATCGGGCACTGCTCGGGTGCCTCGGGACCTTCATGAATGTACCCGCATACGGTACAACGCCATTTCTTTGCCATAGTTTTCAAGTTGTTAGTTTGGTATGTCAAGTGTGTGTGTTTCGTTTTAATCCGATGCAAAGATAACGATTCGCCGGGAAGTTTCCATATAAAACCGATTGTCTTTTTTTATGCAACCATAAGCATCGCTTATACCCTTCGCGCACGGGTATGGGAAGGCACGCATGCCGGGCGGCAGACAGCCCGCAGGCTGCGCGGACGCGGGACGGGGAGGTTCAGCTCCGGCGGTCGATCGTCTCCTCGATCAGGGCCACGTCGGCCGAGTCCTTGACGAGCACCCGCTTGTCGGCGTCGAGCAGGTAGAGCGACGGGATGGCCCGCAGGTCGTAGAGGCCCGAATCGCGGACCACGCATCCCGGGTCGCGGGCATTGATCCACGCCGGAGGGATCTCGCCGGCATGGGCCCGCCAGGCGTCGAGCTCCTCGTCGGGATAGAGCACCAGCACGGCGAGCCGTCCCCGCTCGATCATTTCGGAGAGCATCGGCGACGAGGCGATCTGCTCGCGCACCTCGCGGCAGAGGGCGCATCCGGGATTGGAGACGAACAGCAGGACGTACTCCGACCGCAGCCCGTAGAGGCTGCCCCGCTCGCCGGTGATCCGCTCGAAGGTGAAATCGTTGGCCGGCTGCCCCACGCGGTTCTGCATCGCCATCTTCAGGGCATACTCCGGGGCCAGCCGCTCGTATGCGTCGTACCACGGGGCGGCGAGCACGGCCTGCAGCACGGGGATGTAGAACTCGTCGTTGCGCAGCGGCGAGTTGGGGTCGTGCAGCACCTCGTCGGCCAGCATGGCGAAGTAGTCGAGCATGGGGCGCGACGCCGAGGCGCGGCGCATGAGCGAATCGATCGGCGCCGGGTCGTTCGGGCGGTCGGAGATCAGCGCCACATAGCGGACATAGGCCTCGACGAGCTGCAGCGTGTCGGCCCGGGCGAGGAAGAGCGTGTCCGAAAAATCGAAGTTGTCCCAATAGTGCCACCGGAGGTAGTCGCGCTGCTCGTCGGGCGACATCCGCGCGGGAGCGAGTGCCGGAAGGAAGACCCGCGGCGCGTCGGAGGCCGTATCGGCGGCCTTGCGGCGGGACGATCCGCCGCCGCACGAGGCGAGGCACAGGGCGGCAAGCAGGATGGACAGGATGCGTTTCATGGCTGTCAGGAAGTGGTTCGGGAGCAAATATACGGAAAAAATTGCACGGTAGTTGCACCGGTTGCAGCGTTCAAAAACAAAATCGACACGTTATGAATGGAAAGAAAACTTCCGTCGGCACGGGGTTCAAGCTGAGCGTCATGACCCTGGCCATCATGAACGTCACGGCGGTGGTGAGCCTGCGGGGCCTGCCGGCCGAGGCGGTCTACGGACTCTCGTCGGCGTTCTACTACCTGTTCGCCGCCGTCGTCTTCCTCATCCCGACGGCGATGGTCGCCGCCGAGCTGGCCGCCATGTTCTCCGACAAGCAGGGCGGCGTGTTCCGCTGGGTGGGCGAGGCCTTCGGGGCCCGCACGGGCTTCCTGGCCATCTGGCTCCAGTGGATCGAATCGACGATCTGGTACCCCACGGTGCTCACCTTCGGGGCCGTCTCGATCGCCTTCATCGGCATGAACGAGACACACGACATGACGCTGGCCTCGAACAAGGTCTTCACGCTGGCCGTGGTGCTGGCCATCTACTGGGCAGCGACGTGGATTTCGCTCAAGGGCCTGGGCTGGGTCGGCAAGATCAGCAAATGGGGAGGCATGATCGGCACGATCATCCCCGCCGGGCTGCTCATCGTGCTGGGCATCGTCTACCTGGCCACGGGCGGGCACAACCACATGGACCTCTCGCAGGGATTCTTCCCCGACCTGACCCGGCTCGACAACCTGGTGCTCGCCAGCGGCATCTTCCTCTTCTACGCCGGCATGGAGATGATGGGCATCCACGTCATGGAGGTCCGCGACCCGGGGCGCAACTACCCCAAGGCAATCATCATCGGTTCGCTGGTGACGGTCTGCATCTTCGTGCTGGGCACCTTCTCGCTGGGCTTCGTGATCCCGGCCAAGGAGATCAACCTCACGCAGTCGCTGCTCATCGGCTTCGACAACTACCTGCGCTACCTGCACCTCTCGTGGGCCTCGCCCGTAATCGCCGTGGCACTGATGTTCGGCGTGCTGGCCGGCGTGCTGACCTGGGTGGCCGGCCCGTCGAAGGGTATCTTCACCGTGGGCAAGGCGGGCTACCTGCCGCCCTTCTTCCAGAAGACCAACCGCAACGGCGTGCAGCGCAACATCCTGCTCATCCAGGGCGGTCTGGTGACGCTGCTGGCCCTGCTCTTCGTGGTGATGCCCTCCGTGCAGTCGTTCTACCAGATCCTCTCGCAGCTCACCGTGCTGCTCTACCTGATCATGTACATGCTCATGTTCGCGGCGGCGATCGTCCTGCGCTACCGCATGAAGTCGGCGCCGCGCCCCTTCCGCCTCGGGAAGGGCAACGGCATGATGTGGTTCATCGGCTCGCTCGGCTTCTGCGGCTCGCTGCTGGCCTTCGTATTGAGCTTCGTGCCGCCCGGGCAGATTGCCACGGGAAGCAGCGCCGTGTGGTACTCGGTGCTCGTCATCGGCTGCCTGGTCATGGTCGGCGCCCCGTTCGTGATCTACGCCCTGCGCAAACCCTCGTGGCGTGACCCGAAGGCTGCCGCCGACTTCGCCCCGTTCCACTGGGAGGAAGCCCCGGACAAGGGCAGCCCCGCCACCGCAACGGATTCGGCACATACAATCAAGAACCGCAAATCGGACAAATCATGATACGCAAAATCGACGCAAACACGGTTCGGGAGGCCGTCGAAGAGGCCTACCGGCACTGCAAGGAGGAGAGCGGCGGCCGGAACGCCGACTACATCCCCTACCTGGCGGGGGTTCCCGCCCATCTGTTCGGCATCGCGGCCTGCCTGCCCGACGGATCGGTCATCACCGCCGGCGATACGGAGTACGCCTTCGGCATCGAATCGGTGTCGAAGGTCCCCACGGCGCTGCTGGCCATGGAGCAATACGGCGCCGGACAGCTGCTGCACAAGATCGGCGCCGACGCCACGGGGCTGCCCTTCAACTCGATCATGGCGATCCTGCTCGAACGCGACCATCCCTCGACGCCGCTGGTGAACGCCGGGGCCATTGCCGCCTGTTCGATGATCCGCCCGACGGGCGATGCCGACGCGAAGTGGGCGGCGATCCTGGGCTTCATCGGCGAACTGGCCGGATCGGAGGTCGAGGTGATCGACGAACTCTACCGTTCGGAGTCGGCGACCAACTTCAACAACCGCTCGATCGCCTGGCTGCTGCGCAACTACGGGCGCATCTACGACGATCCGGAGCTCTCGCTCGACCTCTACACGCGGCAGTGCTCGCTCGGCGTGACGGCCCGACAGCTTGCCGTGGCGGCCGCGACGATCGCCGGCGGCGGAGTGAACCCCACGACCCGCCGGAGGGTCTTCAAGGCGGAACTCTCGCCGAAGATCACGGCGCTGATGGCCACCGTCGGGTTCTACGAACACACGGGCGACTGGCTCTTCACGACGGGGCTCCCGGCCAAATCGGGAGTCGGCGGCGGCATCATGGGCGTCGTTCCGGGCGTACTGGGCATCGCGGCCTTCGCACCCCCGCTCGACGGGGCGGGCAACTCGGTCAAGGCGCAGAAGGCGCTGGCCCGCATCGCCGCCCGGCTCGACCTGGGGGTCTTCCACCCGACGCACTGCATTCCGGCATCGGCAGAAGCCGCAACGGTCTGAACGTCCGCTGCGGGACCGGTTCCGGAGAAGGAGGGGCAACCCGCTCCGGGCAGGTTCCGTCCGGACGCTCCCGCCCCGAGGTCCAACGAACGGAAGAGCCCCGCATCACGATGATGCGGGGCTCTCACGTACACGCTTTCCGGAAAGGTTATGCCACGGGGCTCTTCACACAGGCCCGGATGCACGCCGCAATGCGGTCCACGTCGTCGTCCGTGACCATCGGCCCGGCCGGAAGGCAGAGTCCCCGCCCGAAAAGGCGCTCGGCCGTGCCGTTCACATAGCACGGATTGCCGGCATAGACCGGCTGCAGGTGCATGGGTTTCCACAGCGGGCGGGTCTCGACGCCCTCCGCATCGAGCCGGAGGCGCAGCTCCTCGCAGGAGGTTCCCGACACGGCCGGATCGACGAGGATCGTGCAGAGCCAGAAGTTCGAGTTCCACCGGCTGTCGGGGTTGTCCGCAAGGGTGATGCCCGGCACGCCGGCAAAGGCGGCGGCATAGCGCGCATGCACCCTCCGGTGGTGGGCGATGTGGGCGTCGAGCACGGTCATCTGCCCGCGGCCGATGCCGGCGCAGATGTTCGACATGCGGTAGTTGTAGCCGATCTGCTCGTGCTGGTAATAGGGAAACGGCTCGCGGGCCTGCGTGGCGAAGAACATCGCCCGGCGTCGGGTCTCGTCGTCGGGAACGATCAGCGCACCGCCGCCCGAGGTGGTAATCATCTTGTTGCCGTTGAACGACAGTGCCCCCAGTACCCCGAACGTGCCGCACTTGCGCCCCTCAAACTCCGAGCCGAGGGCCTCGGCAGCATCCTCCAGCACCGGGATTCCGTACCGTTCGGCCACGCGGCAGATGGCGTCGATATCGGCCGGCATGCCGTAGAGGTGCACGGGGATGATGGCCTTCGGCTTGCGGCCGCGGCGGGCGATCCGGTCACGGATGGCCTCCTCGAGCAACTCGGGATCCATGTTCCAGCTCCGGGGTTCGCTGTCCACGAAGACGGGCGTCGCCCCGAGGTAGACGGCCGGATTGGCCGAGGCACAGAAGGTGAACGACTGGCAGATGACCTCGTCGCCCGGGCCGACACCCAGCAGCACGAGGCCCAGGTGGATGGCCGCCGTGCCGGCCGAGAGGGCCACGACCCGTTTTCCGCCGCCGAGGAAGGCCCCGAGCTCCTCCTCGAAGGCATTCACGTTGGGGCCGAGCGGCACCACCCAGTTGGTGTCGAACGCCTCGCGGATGAAATCCTGTTCCCGGCCGCTCATGTGGGCCAGGCACAAATACACGCGTTTGTCCATAGGTTTGCGGGATTGTTTTCGATATGCACGGGTGCGATCCGTGCAAAACCCGCTCCAAAGCAGTGCGCCGCGCGGTCCGAAAAGCGTCCCGGGAGGGTCCTCCGGCAGCGGGCCGCCCACTCCGCAAAAACGAACGGAGGCCTCCGCATGGCGGAGGCCTCCGTTACCTGAACCGGCCGGGCGGCGTGGCCGCCCCCGATGTCGTTACTCCTGCTCGCCTACGGCGCGGAACAGCGCAACGTCCTCCGTCGTGGAGGCCATCACGTAGCCGTAAGCCTCGGCCACCTTGCCGGCGGCGAGTTTCGAGAAGATGCGGGCCGAAGCCACGTAATCCTCCGACTCGCCGGCCTGACGGGCCAGCAGGTAGGTGATGATGATGTGTCCTGCGGTCTCGACCAGACGGCGGGCATGGAAGTCCTTGAACCCGGCGCACTCCTTGTCGCCGGCCTCGACATGGGCCACCATCTCCCGGAACTTCGCCGTCCACTCCGCGGCCCTGGCCACCACGGGCTGCATTGCCTCCGAATACTCCCCGGCGGCGTAGCGCTCGATCTGCTCGAGGAACGTGCCCTTCGTCACGGCGTTGATCGCCGCAACGACCTGCAGCTGCGAGGTGCCCTCGTAGATGTTCATGATGCGGGCGTCGCGGTAGAGGCGCTCGCACGGATAGTCCTTCATGAAGCCCGAGCCGCCGTGGATCTGGATGGCGTCGTAGGCCAGCTGGTTGGCATACTCCGACGAAAAGAGCTTGACCAGCGGGGTGAAGCCGTCGGCCAGGCGGTTGTAGAACTTCATCTCCTGACGCTCCTCGGCTTCGAGCGAACGTTCGTGCGAGATGTGCATGTACTGCTTGTAGACCTCCACGAAGCGGGCCGTTTCGTAGAGCAGCGCGCGGGCACCCTGCAGCTTGGCCTTCATGTTCGAGAGCATCTCCGAAACGGCGGCGAACTGGATGATCGGCTTGCCGAACTGGGCACGCTCCTGCGCATACTTCAGCGCCTCGCGGTAGGCAGCCTCGCACAGACCCACCGACTGCGCACCGATACCCAGACGGGCGGCGTTCATCAGCGACATGACGTACTTGATCAGACCCATCTTGCGGTCGCCCACAAGCTGTGCCGGAGCGTTCGTGAAGACCAGCTCGCACGTGGGCGAGCCCTTGATGCCGAGCTTGTTCTCGATGCGGCGCACCTTCACGCCGCCGTCGCGCTTGTCATGAACGAGCATCGACAGGCCGCGAGCGTCGGTCGTTCCCTCCTCGGTACGGGCCAGAACGAGCGAAACCTCGCCGTCGCCGTTGGTGATGAAGCGCTTCACACCGTTCAGGAGCCAGGTCTGCCGCTCCTCCGACCAGGTGGCCTTGAGCATCACGGCGCCCAGGTCCGAACCGGCATCGGGCTCCGTGAGGTCCATGGCGCAGGTCGCGCCGGCCGACACCCACTTGAGGAACTTCTCCTTCTGCTCCTCCGAGGCGAACTCGTTGAGCGTCTCGGCACAGTCCTGCAGGCCCCAGATGTTCTCGAAGCCGGCATCGGCACGGGCCACCATCTCGTTGGCCATGACGAAGCAGATGAGCGGGAAGTTCAGACCGTCGTACTTGCGCGGGAGGGTCATGCCGCTCAGTCCGGCATCGACCACGGCCTTCATGTTGCGGACCGTACCCGAGGCGTACTCCACGTGGTCGTTCACCACGCGCGGGCCCTCGTGATCCACACCCTCGGCATTCGGGGCGATCACGTCGCCGCACACCTCGCCGGCGATCTCGAGCACGCGGCGGTACGAGTCCATTGCATCGTCGAAATCCTGCGGCGCATAGTCGTACAGCTCCTTGTCGGCAAACCCGCGCTCCTTCAGCTCCACGATCTTCCGCATCAGCGGATGATTCAGATGGAACTGCAAATCCTTGTTATCTGAAAAGAAATTAGCCATTACTTCGAGTTTTGCTTATAGTATTTGATCATCTTGGGGATAATTTCGTTCACGTCGCCCGTGATGGCATAGTCGGCGATCCGGTTGATCGGCGCCTCGGGGTCGGTGTTGATCGAGATGACCATCGACGACTGGTCCATGCCGGCCGTGTGCTGGATCTGTCCCGAAATGCCGCAGGCGATGTAGAGCTTCGGACGCACCGTGACACCGGTCTGTCCCACCTGACGGGCATGCTCCGTGAATCCGGCATCGACCGCCGCACGGCTTGCACCCACCTCGGCGCCCAGCACGTCGGCCAGTTCGTGCACCAGACGGAAATTCTCCTTCGATCCCATGCCGTAGCCGCCGGCCACGATGATCGAAGCGCCCTTGATGTCGATCTTGCGCTCCTCGATCTGGCGGTCGATGATCTTCACCGCCAGGTCCGTATCCTTGACGTATTTCCGCCAGTCGATCGCCTTCACCTCTCCGGCTGCGGGCTGTGCGGCGTACTCCTTGCGCATCACGCCCTCGCGGACGGTGGCCATCTGCGGACGGTGGTCCGGATTGACGATCGTGGCGATGATGTTGCCGCCGAAGGCCGGGCGGATCTGGTAGAGGAGGTTCTTATACTCGGTGCCCGTCTTGGCGTCCTTGTGGTCGCCGATCTCGAGCTGCGTGCAGTCGGCCGTCAGGCCGCTGTGCAGCGCCGACGATACGCGCGGCGCGAAGTCGCGGCCTACGGGCGTGGCGCCGAAGAGCGCGATCTGGGGTTTCTCCTCCTCGATCAGCCCGCACATCACGGCCGTATGGGGCAGCGTGCGGAAGGGGTTGAAAATCTTGTCGTCGGCGACCCATACCGTATCGGCGCCGTAGCGGGCCAGCTCCTGCTCGATGCCGGCGAGGTTCTCGCCCAGCACCACGGCTTCGAGTTTCACGCCGAGCGTCGTGGCCAGTTCGCGGCCCTTGGTCAGCAGTTCGAGACTCACGTCGGCGACCTTGCCGCCCTCCATCTCGATATATACGAATACGTTGTTCATCTCTCAGTGCGCATTAACCGAGCGTGTGGCTCGCAATCAGTTCGACCATCAGTGAATTCATCTCCTCGTCGCTGCCCGAGAGCTTCTTGGCCTCCTTGGCGGCAAACACCACGTTTTCGATCTTCTTGACCTTCGTGGGCGATCCCTGCAGACCGAGCTGCGACTCGTCGGGATCGACGTCCGCAGCGGCCCACTCCACGATCTGCAGATAGGGCGTCGCGGCGGCACGCCGGGCAGCGGCCGAGTCGGCGGCTGCGGCGATCTCCGACGAAGCGAGGGCATACTTGTATTTCATCACGCGCTTGGCGTTGCGCGGGCGGCACTCGGCAGCCGAGGCATTGACCGTGATGACGGCCGGCAGCGGGCACTCGACCACTTCGGTGCCGTGCTCGAGGCGGCGTTTGATGACCAGCGACGACTCGCGGATCTCGACGATCTCCTCGGCGTAGGTCACCTGCGGCAGGCCCAGTTTCTCGGCCACCTGCGGACCCACCTGCGCCGTATCGCCGTCGATGGCCTGGCGGCCGGCGACGATCACGTCGGGCATGATCTTGCGCAGGGCGCACGAAAGGGCATAGGAGGTGGCCAGCGTGTCGGAGCCGGCGAACTTGCGGTCGGAAAGCAGATATCCCCCGTCGGCGCCGCGGAACATCGCGTCACGGATGATGTCGGCGGCACGCTGCGGACCCATCGTCAGGATGTGCACCGTCGAGCCCTCGACGGCGTCCTTGAGCCGCAGGGCGGCCTCCAGCGCATTCAGGTCTTCGGGATTGAAGATGGCCGGCAGCGCCGCGCGATTGACCGTCCCTTCGGGCGTCATCGCATCCTTGCCCACGTTGCGGGTGTCGGGCACCTGCTTGGCCAATACGACAATTTTAAGCGGTTTTTTCATAACAGGTATTATAGGTTTTGACTTATCTTTCGATCGTTTCGTCGCGGTCGGGACCCACCGAGATGATCTTCACGGGCACGCCCGTCTCACGCTCGATGAACTCCACGTAGCGCTTGAACGCCTCGGGGAAATCCTCGTAGCGGCGGCACGAGCGCAGGTCGCACTTCCACCCCTCGAAATCGGTATAGACGGGCTTCACCTCGCCCGAGATCGAATAGGGGAACTCCGTCGTGCGCACGCCGTCCACCTCGTAGGCCGTGGCCACGCGGATCGTCTCGAAGTCGTTCATCACGTCGGACTTCATCATGATGAGCTGCGTGACGCCGTCGATCATGATGGCGTACTTGAGCGCCACCAGGTCCAGCCACCCGCAGCGGCGCTTGCGGCCCGTGACGGCGCCGAACTCGTGGCCCAGCGTGCAGAGGCGGTCGCCCGTCTCATCGAAGAGCTCCGTGGGGAAGGGACCGCTGCCCACGCGCGTGCAGTAGGCCTTGAAGATGCCGTAGACCTCGCCGATGCGGTTCGGGGCCACGCCCAAACCGGTGCAGACGCCGGCGCAGACCGTGTTCGACGACGTGACGAAGGGATACGAGCCGAAATCGACGTCGAGCAGCGTGCCCTGCGCCCCTTCGGCCAGCACCGATTTCCCGTCGGCCAGGCAGCCGTTGATGAAGTACTCGCTGTCCACGATGCGGAAACGCTTGAGGTATTCGACAGCCTCGAACCACTGACGTTCGAGATCCGTGATGTCGTAGGCGTAGTCGAGGCTGCGGAGTATCTTTTCGTGACGCGCCTTGGCTGCGGCATAGATCGCCTTGAAGTCGGGGCTGAGCAGGTCGCCCACGCGCATGCCGTTGCGGCTCACCTTGTCGGTGTAGGTGGGGCCGATGCCCTTGCCCGTGGTGCCGATCTTGGCACTGCCCTTGGCGGCCTCGTAGGCTGCGTCGAGGATGCGGTGCGTCGGCAGGATCAGGTGGGCCTTCTTCGAGATGCAGAGCTGGCGGGTCAGGTCGTGGCCGCTGGCTGCGAGCGCCTCGGCCTCCTCGCGGAAGAGCACGGCATCGAGCACCACGCCGTTGCCGATGATGTTGGTCTTGCCGCCCTGGAAGATGCCGGAAGGAATCGAACGCAGGACATACTTCTCACCGCCGAATTCCAGCGTGTGACCGGCATTGGGACCGCCCTGGAAGCGGGCCACCACTTCATAGCGGGGCGTCAGCACATCCACGACCTTTCCTTTTCCCTCGTCCCCCCACTGCAGGCCGAGGATCACATCTACTTTTTTCATTGTAACCGGTTTATTATTTTGAGTACAAAAGACATTTTTAGCATCCAAAGGTATAAAATATTCTCCGAAACACCCAATCTGCGGCGGGGAGTTTTCTCAAAAAAACGATTCGCGGCAAAAGCGCAGCCGGAAACGGGCAAAAAAAAGAGGAGAGCCTTTCGCTCTCCTCCATCAGCCAAGCACGCATCAGCGGCGCACGACCTCCGTGATGCCGTCGTAGTAGAAGTTGCCCTGCTGCCGCCCGGCCAGGTAGAGGGTCTCGAGCTGCCGGCAGCCGCGCACGTCGGCCGACTCCATCCAGGCCGAACAGTTGGCCAGGTCGAGTGTCCGGAAGTCGCAGCCGCGGGCCGCAAAGCGCGTGAGGGAGACGTTCGACGTGAGGTCGAGCAGCGGGAGCGGGTTCTCCGAACAGTCCAGCTCCACGAGGGCGCGCAGCCCGTCGGTACGGAGCGAGGTCAGCCCGTTCGACGCACAGTCGAGCCGCTCGAGGTGGGCCAGCATGCCGACATCGAGCCGCGTCAGGCGATTCCCGCTGCAATCGAGCGAGCGCAGGTTCGCGAACTCGGCCACGTCATCGAGCGACGCGATGCCCCGCTGCGAACAGTCGAGCGAGAGAACGCGCTGCGCCTCGTAACGGGAGATGCGCCCGTCGCCGTCGAGGTCGTATTCACCGAGGCAGAAGGCCTCGAACGTCTTGTCGTAGAAGTTCAGATAGACACGCCGGTTCTTCTCGTCGCGCTCGTTGTCGGCCAGCCCGCAGGCCGTGGCGCCGAGCAGCAGCAGAACGGATAGCGCATGTCTTATCATAAGGTATCGGGAAAGGATCAGATGTCCACGTCGTCGTCGGACTGCTCCACCGAATCGCCGTCGTCGTCGCCGGCGCCCTGAAGCTCGTCGGCGCCCTTGATCTCGTCGTCGTAGTAGTCCTTGTCGTCCTCCTCGGTGGCGCCGTTGTCGATCTTCACGTCAATCTTCACCAGGTAGGCCACCTCGTCCGTGTCGAACGGCACGGCATAGAAAAAGTCGCCGTTGGGCTTGTCCACCCGCATCATGGCATCGGTGAATCCCAACGGATATTTCTCACGGACGGCCTCTTGCAATTCGGCACTCAAATTGTGGAAACTGGTTACGATATGTTTCTTCGCGGTATTCTGTTTGGTAGTCATAATAACTGTTGCTCGAAAATTTTCTGCAAGTATACGCAAAATTTGCATATTGCATCGCATCCGCATTTTTTTTGTTGCATTTTTTTTGATTTTCCCCGATCTTACAAACAAAATATGTACCTTTACGCGGGTTATACCTTGATTTTATGATACGCGAACGGATCGAAGAGCTGCGCCGGCTGCTCGACTACCATAACCACAAATACTACGTTGAAAACGCCCCCGAGATCTCGGATTTCGAGTTCGACACGCTCATGCACGAGCTGCAGCGGCTCGAGGCCGAGCATCCCGAATACGCCGACCCCAACTCGCCGTCGGTGCGCGTGGGCAGCGACCTCTGCGCCGAGTTCCGCACCGTCCGCCACCGCTACGCGATGCTCTCGCTCGGCAACACCTACTCGCTCGAGGAGCTGCACGAGTTCCTCGACCGCATCGAGCGCGAAGCCGGACCAACGGACTACGTCTGCGAACTGAAGTTCGACGGCACGGCCATCTCGCTCACCTACGAAGAGGGACAGCTCGTACAGGCCCTGACGCGCGGCGACGGCGTCGAGGGCGACGACGTGACGGCCAACGTCCGCACGATCCGCTCGGTGCCCCTGCGCCTGCGGGGCGAAGGGTGGCCCGCGCTCTTCGAGATCCGGGGCGAGATCCTCATGCCCTACGCCTCGTTCGACCGGCTGAACGCCGAACGCGAAGCCAACGGCGAGCCGCTTTTCGCCAACCCGCGCAATGCGGCGGCCGGCACGCTCAAGCAGCAGGCGTCGGCCGTAGTGGCGCGGCGCGGGCTGGACTGCACGCTCTATCAGCTGGCGGGCGACAACCTTCCCTTCACGACCCACTGGGAGAGCCTCGCAAAGGCCCGCGAATGGGGCTTCAAGGTCTCGGAACACATGCGCATCTGCCACGACACCGCCCAGATCGACGAGTTCATCGCCTACTGGGACGAGGCGCGGCGGCAGCTGCCCTTCCCCACCGACGGCGTGGTGATCAAGGTCAATGACTTCGCCGTGCGGCGCCAGCTGGGCTTCACGGCCAAGGCCCCGAAGTGGGCCGTAGCCTACAAGTTCAAGGCCGAGCAGGCCCTCACGCGCCTGGAGAGCATCTCGTTCCAGGTCGGCCGCACGGGCGCCGTCACGCCGGTGGCCAACCTCGAACCGGTATTGCTGGCCGGCACCACCGTGCGCCGCGCCACGCTCCACAACGCCGAGCAGATGGCCCTGCTCGACATCCGCCCGGGCGACATGGTCTATGTCGAGAAGGGCGGGGAGATCATCCCCAAGATCACGGGCGTGGAACTCGCACAGCGCCCGGCCGACAGCCTCCCGTTCCGCTACATCGACCGCTGCCCCGAGTGCGGCACGCCGCTGGTGCGCTACGAGGGCGAGGCCAAGCACTACTGCCCCAACCAGAGCGGCTGCCGTCCGCAGATCATCGGCCGCATGCTCCACTTCATCCGCCGCAAGGCGATGGACATCGAGGGGCTGGGCGAGGAGACCGTCGAGCTGCTCTACGACAACGGACTCGTGCACGACATCTCCGACCTGTACGACCTGCAGGCCGGGCAGCTGGCCCCCCTGCCGCGTCTGGGCGAGAAGTCGGCCGACAACATCATCCGCTCGATCCGCCGCTCGACCGAGGTGCCCTTCCGCCGCGTGCTGTTCGGACTGGGCATCCGCTTCGTGGGCGAGACGACGGCCAAATACCTGGCCGAGCACTTCCGCTCGCTCGACGCCGTGATGGCGGCCTCGCGCGAGGAGCTGGTCGAGGCCGACGAGGTGGGCGAGAAGATCGCCGACGCCATCCGCGAATACTTCGCCGACGCGGAGAACCTGCGGATCATCGGACGGCTGCGCCAGGCCGGCCTGCAGTTCGAGGAGGCGGCCCGCGAACTGGCCTCCGAGGCGCTTGCCGGGCGGAGTTTCGTCGTCTCGGGGCGCTTCACGCGCAGCCGCGACGAGATGAAGGAGCTCATCGAGCTCCACGGCGGACGGAACCTGGCGGCCGTATCGGGCAACGTGGACTACCTCGTTGCCGGCGAGAAGATGGGGCCCGCCAAGCTGAAGAAGGCCGAGAAGCTCGGGATCCGGATCCTCAGCGAGGAGGAGTTCCTCCGCATGGTGGGCGAGGCGGACGCCCCATCCGAACGGATCTCGCAGACGGGGCTCCCCGAGGAGCGGCCCGAACCCGCTGCCCCGACGGCCGGTCCCCGGCCGCAGGAGGGCGCGGCACCTGCCTCCGGCTCCGCACGCGAGCAGGAGCTTTTCTGAACCGGGCCCCGGCCCGGTCCGCGGCAGCCGGCAGCCGGCGCCGCACAACCGAACGAACAACGAAAAACAGTGAAAAACGACATGTTGCAATCCAAACTCTCCGGCGCAGGCGCCGCGATGATCACCCCCTTCACCGCCGACGGGCGCGTGGACTACGAAGCATTGGCCCGCATGATCGACTACGTGATCGAAGGCGGCGTGGACTATATCGTGGCCCTCGGCACCACGGCCGAGACCCCGACCCTCTACATGCCCGAGCGGGCCGTGATCGCGATGTTCATCACCAACCAGATCGCCGGCCGCGTGCCGCTGGTGATGGGCTGCGGCGGCAACTCGACCTCGGAGGTCCTCGATCAGCTGCGGGAGTTCGACCTGCGCGGCGCGGATGCCATCCTGAGCGTCACGCCCTACTACAACAAGCCCTCACAGGAGGGGCTCTACCAGCATTTCCGCACCGTATCGGAGCACTCCCCGCTGCCGGTGATCCTCTACAACATCCCGGGCCGCGCGGGTGTGAACATGACGGCCGAGACGACCCTCCGCCTGGCCCGCGAGGTGCCCAACATCATCGGCATCAAGGAGGCCTCGGGCAACATCGAACAGATCCAGCAGATCATCGACCACCGTCCCGAGGGATTCCTCGTGCTCTCGGGCGACGACGCACTGACCATCGAGTTGATGCGCCGCGGCGGCGACGGCGTGATCTCGGTAGCCGCCAACGCCTTCCCGCAGCGGTTCATGCAGTGCGTGCACCTGGCCGAGAAGGGCGACTTCGAGGCCGCCGGACGCGAATACGCCGCATTGGACGAGGCCGTGCAGGCGCTCTTCGAGGAGGGAAACCCCGTGGGGGTGAAGTGCGCCCTCTCGGTCATGGGCAAGATCGGCCCGACGATGCGCCTCCCGCTGGTCGAGGGGACCGCTGCGCTGCGCGAAAAGTTCCGACGGCTGATTGCGGAATACGATTTGCGGTAAAAATCCGTTCTCTACGGAAAACCGACTGCCTATGAAACGACTCTTTTGGCTGCTCCTGCTGCTGCCGGCGATCGCCGCCGCGAAGGTACCCGACGAGGAGGACATCCTCGCCCGGACGATGGACTCCTCGTCGCCCTACTACTACACGGGGCTGATGATGCGCTACAACGCCGGGGACGAGACCCTCACCGACGACGACTACCACTATCTCTACTACGGCTACGCCTACCAGGACGACTACAAGCCGCTCAGCTCGAACCCCGACCTGGACAAGCTGCTGCTGCTCGCCTCGGGGCTCGACCCGGACAATCCCGACCGCGAGACGCTGGAGGCGATCATCTCGGTGGGAGGGGATGCGCTCAAGCGCGATCCCTTCAGCCCGAAGATCCTCAACCTGATGTCCTACGCCTACGGAGCCCTGGGCAATCCCCGCGAGGAGCGGGCCTATGCCAACCGCATGAACGGCGTGATCCGCACGATCCTCGCCTCGGGCGACGGCTTCACGCAGAAAACCCCGCGCCACGTGCTGATGTTCGACCACGCACTCGACGTGCTGACGGTCGAGGGACTCTCCTACGGCAAGGCCCGCATCATCAGCCGCACGGTGGAGTTCGTGCCGCTGACCACCCCCTACACGGTCGAGGGGAAGAAGCGCCGCGGCTTCTACTTCGATTTCGGCCGGGTCTACTGGAACAAGCCCGAGGGTTACACCTACAAGCGTGACCGCACGTGGCAATTCAACAACCTCAAACCGCGCACCTACAAATGACCGCACCGCTCCTGCGCCGGCTCGCCGCCGGCCTGCTGATCCTGCCCCTGCTCTTCGGGGCGGGCTGCTCGGACGACAAGACCGAACGCCCGAGCCTTACGCTCTCCGCCGAGAAGATCGTGCTGCCGAGCGAGGCGGGAGCCACCGCCCGTCTCGACGTGACGGCCAGCGGGCCGTGGCAACTCGAGATATCGGGGTCGGGATTCGACGCCTCGCCCCTCCACGGCGGCCGCGGCACAACCTCCGTGACCCTGACGGCAACGGAGACGAACACCTCGACCGCACGGACCAGCCTCGGCTCGCTGCACCTCTTCATGCCCCAGTCCGGTCCGGAACTGACGGTCACTGTCGAGCAGCGCCCGGCCGTGGCGGCGCAGACCCTGCTGCTCTACATGCCCGGCCGGAGCCTGGCCAGCTACTTCGAACAGAACATCGAGGGAATCCGCCGCGCCGTCGATGCCGACACCCCGGGCGACGGGCGGATCTTCGTCTGCTGGCAGCCCGCAAACCAGCGCACGGCCGAACTGTTCGAACTCTACTACGACTCAAACAGCGCCTCGTGCGCCACACGCGAGGTGAAGACCTACACGGAATTCAATGCCGGAGACCCCGAAAGCGTGCACACGCTCTTCGCGGAGCTGGCCGACGAGGCCCCCGCACTCAGCTACGGGCTCATCATCGGCTGCCACGGCAAGGCCTGGGTGCCGGCCTCGGCCGGCACACTCGCACGCGGAGCCCTGCGGCCGTCGGACGGAGCGAAGGAGTACTGGCAGCCGGCTCCCGGGGCCTACCCCACCCGATCGTTCGGCGACTCGGGTTACGAGATGGACATCACGGAGCTGGCCGACGCCCTCGCGGCACTGCCCTACCGCTTCGACTTCCTGCTCTTCGACGACTGCTTCATGGCCAACATCGAGACGCTCTACGACCTGCGCGCGTCGGTCGATCACGTCATCGCCTCGCCGTGCGAGATCATGGCCGACGGGTTCCCCTACGACCGCATCATCCCGCAGATGTTCACCGACGAGGGACGCTCGCACGACCTCGGGGCCGTATGCTACGAGTTCTGGAACCTCTACCAGAACGACTATGCCTCGACCATCTACCGCATGCAGTCGGGATGTATCATGCTGGCCGTCATGTCGGAGATCGACCGTCTGGCCGACGTCATGCGCCGCATCAACCGGACCCCGGCCGCGGAGTACGACCCCAACACGCTGCAAACCTACGAGGGGCTCTCGCCGCACCTGTTCTACGACATGGGGCAATACGTCTCCGTGCGGTGCAGCGACGCGGCGCTGCTCGACGAGTTCGCGGAGTGCTTCGACGCAGCCTTCCCGCCCGAGAGCCGGCTGCACACCGACGGTTTCTATTCGGCCTACAACAACCGGATGAACCCCATCACCCACTACTCGGGCATCACGATCAGCGAGCCCTCGACGAAATTCACGGAGGAGAACCGCGCGACGAACTGGTACCGCGCGACGCACGAATAGCTCTCCATCCGCAAAACCGGGGTGGGCAGAAGAGGATGAAACCGGCCGGTCCCGAAACGACGCTCCGGACTCCACCCGCAGACCCGGCCCCGGCATCCGCAGAAAGGGAATCCCCGGACGGAACCGTACCCTTGCAGGTACTTCCGTCCGGGGATTTCCCGTATGTTCCGGTATGTTCGGGCGACGCGGCAGGGCGGCATGCTACCATCGGCGCGCAACCCCGCACCCGAGCCCGCGGCCTTGCGGCAGGCCCGGCGCCGTGCGCTACTCGTATTGTCCGGACTTGAGCCGCTCGACCTCCTCGCGCGAGAGGAAACGCCAGGCACCGCGCTTGAGGTTCTTCTTCGTGAGGCCCGCATAGTAGACGCGGTCGAGCTTGGTCACCGTGTAACCCAGGAACTCGAAAATGCGGCGCACGATGCGGTTGCGGCCCGAGTGGATCTCGATGCCCACCTCCTGCTTGTTCTCCTTGACGTAGGAGATCTCGTCGGCGAAGATCTCGCCGTCCTCGAGCGTGATGCCCTCGGCGATGCGGTCCATGTCGGCGCGCGTCAGGGGCTTGTCGAGCGTCACCTGATAGATCTTCTTCTTGCGGTAGGAGGGATGCGTGAGCTGCTTGGTCAGGTCACCGTCGTTGGTGAAGAGCAGCAGCCCGAGGCTGTTCTTGTCGAGGCGCCCCACCGGATAGATCCGCTCCGTGCAGGCCCCCTTGACCAGCTCCATGACCGTCTTGCCGGCATGCGGATCGTCGAGCGAGGTCACGTAACCCTTGGGCTTGTTGAGCACAAGGTAGACCTTCTTCTCGCCCTGCACGCGGCTGTCGTTGAACTTCACCTCGTCGGTCGGCAGCACCTTCGTGCCGAGTTCCGTAACGATCTGCCCGTTCACCGACACGAGGCCCGCGGTGATGAAATCGTCGGCCTCGCGGCGCGAGCAGATGCCCGACTGGGCCAGGAAACGGTTCAGGCGCATCTCGCCCGACTGCTTCGCGGGATCGTATTTCGGGTAGGAGGCCGGCTTGGAGTTCTCCTTGCGGAAGGCCGGCCTGGAGGCGTGCTGTCCCGGCTTGCGGTCGCCGAAGCGGCGGTCACCGCCGTTGCGGCTGCCGAACGGCTTGCCGTCGCCCTGATGCTCGCCGCCCCTGGCATCGAAGCGCTTGGGGCCCGATGTCCGGCCGCCCGATGCGGCTCTCTCACCGGCGGAACGGTCGCCGAATGTCCGGCGCGGACGCTCCCCGCCGCTGTTGCGGCTGTCGCGGTCGAACGTGCGCGGACGCTCGTCTCCATGCTGCGGACGCTCATCGCGGCGGAAGCTGCGCTCCGCCGTGCGGTGGCCGTGCTCCCCGTCGCGACGCGGACGCTCGTCGTCGCCATACCGCCCGTAGGCCGGGCGCGGGGAGTGCGAATTGTCGAACTTCGGACGGTTGTCCTCCGTGAAATGGGGGTTGTAGGAGGCACGCCTTGCGGTCTCCTTCTGATACGGCTGCTCCGAATCGGCAGCATCACGCTGCAAACGCGGGCGACGCTCGACACGCTCCGCCGTAGCCTTCACCACGCGCACGCGTTTGTCGCGACCGAATCGCGCGAGCACCTGGGTCGAGTCGTTTTTCTGATCTTTCATCGCTTGATATACGTCTTGTTTTCCGGACTGCGGGGGATCCCGCTCCGCACGACGCACCGCATGCGGCACGATACGGCGGCGAATCCCGGCACCCGGTTTTCGTGGGGCAAAGGTAATCCATTTTTCCGGATTACAGCACATTGCATGCCCGATTTCGAGATAAAATCGGACAAGGCCCGCAAATTCGGCACTTTTACCTTATCTTTGCATCCGCGTATGAACATGAACCGGGAAATACTGCGCATCGCGCTTCCGAACATCGTCTCGAACATCACCGTGCCGCTGATGGGCATCATCTCGACCGCCATCGCCGGACACTGGGGCAGCGATTCGGCAGCCGCGATCGGCTCGCTGGCCATCGGCGTCTCGATCTTCAACTTCATCTACTGGAACTGTTCGTTCGTCCGCATGGGCACAAGCGGACTGACGGCCCAGGCGTTCGGCGCCGGAAACTTCCGCGAATGCGCCAACATGCTGGGGCGCGCCCTCTCCGTGGCCGGAATCATGGGCATCCTGATGGTGCTGCTGCAGTATCCCGTGGGCGAGCTGGCGCTGCGGGCGATGAACGGCAGCCAGATGACCCGCGAATACTTCTACGCACGCATCTGGGCTGTGCCGGCCGGCATCCTGCTCTTCGGCTTCAACGGCTGGTACACGGGCATGCAGAACGCCCTCTTCCCCATGTGCACGGCCGTCACGGTGAATGTCATCCACAGCCTCTGCAGCCTGTGGTTCGCCTTCGGCATGGATATGGGTATCGTCGGCATCGCCTACGCCTCGGTCATCGCCCAATGGAGCGGCGTGGCGCTGGCCTCGGTGCTGCTCGCGGCCAAATACCGCCACGTCGTGAAGCTCATCGACTGGTCGCAGGTCATCGACCTCCGCCCGCTGAAGACCTACTTCATCATCAACCGCGACATCATCCTGCGCACGTTCTGCATCGTGGCGGTCTACACCTTCTTCACCGGATCGTCGGCCCGGCTGGGCAACCAGGAGCTGCTGGCCGTGAACGCCCTGCTGCTCGAGCTCTTCACGCTCTTCTCCTACATGAACGACGGCTTCGCCTATGCGGCCGAGGCGCTCACGGGACGCTTCATCGGCGCCCGCGACGCAATGTCGCTGCGCCGCTGCCTGCGCGGCTGCCTGGCGTGGGGTACATTGGTATCGGCCCTGTTCGTCGTGATCTACATCATCTGGTGGCGCAACCTGGTGGGGCTCTTCGTCAGCGACACGGCCGAAAACGCCGCGGCGATCATCGAGACGGCCGGCCGCTACATCGTCTGGATCATCCTGATCCCGATCGCCAGCGCCATGCCGTTCATCATGGACGGCATCATGGTCGGGGCCACCGAGACGCGCGTCATGCGCAACTCGATGTTCCTGGCCACGCTGACCTACTTCGGCATCTACTACGCGCTGCATCCCGTGATCGGCAACAACGCCCTCTGGCTGGCCTTCACGCTCTACATGTTCCTGCGCGGCGTGCTGCAGTACTTCATGACGCGGCGTCTGAGGGCCATCCACGAGAAGGTCTCCTGACCCCCCGACGCATCGGTTCCGCACACCGACACATCCCGGCACACCTCATCCTGCTACAACACATCCTGCCGCGGCAGAACGCCCGCCGTAAAGGCCGGGGCTTTCCGTCAGCCCCGGCAGAAACGCGCCCCGCCCATCTGCCCCGGCAGAAATGCGCTCCGCCCGGCGGACCCGCCGCATCAAAAACAGAGCCCCCGGGAGTTCCGAAGAACTTCCGGGGGCCCGATGAATCATCGAATCCGGGACAATCACTGCTGGCCCTGGATCTTCTTGAACATCTCGTTGTACTTCGTGTACTTGTCCATCATACCCTCCTCGTCGCGCAGACGGAAGCAGATCGACTTGAGCAGCTCGACCGAGCTGGGATCCTCGGGCTTGAGCTCGAGCGCCTTCTCCAGCCAGGGAATAGCCTCCATGTAGATCGCATTGACAGCCTTCAGGTCGGCATCATAAGCGGCCTGGCTGCTGTACTGCTTGGCGTTCATCTCCTTGTTCACCTCGTCGCCCTTGATCGTGTAGAACACACCCAGATAGTAGTTGCCCTCATAGAGGTCGGGCTTGAGCTCGACGACCTTCTTGAACGACTCGATGCTCTGGTCATAGTCCTTGAGTGCGTAGAAGATACGGCCGCGGCCGAACCACAGATCGACGTTCGTCGGGTTGTTCTCGATGGCCTTGTCGATCAGCGCGATCAGGTCGGCCGGGTCACCCACGTTGTCCTCGGGCGAGGTGTAGAGCTGCACCAGACCGTCGAGGATGCGCTCGTTCTTCGGGAACTTCTCGATACCGGTCAGCAGGGCCTGCTTGGCCTTGTCCACAAAGGCCTTGTCCGAAGCCTTCTGGCCGTAGTAGCAGTGGAACAGGTAGTAGTAGATGTTGCCCTCCTCGTCGGTGTAGCCCATATCGATGGCCTTCGAGAGCTGCTCTGCTCCCACGGGGAACGAAGCGGGGTTGTTGGCGCCGTCCACCGTGTGGAGGTAACCGGCATAGTAGAGCAGCGAAGGATCGGCAGCCTCACCGTAGGCAGGGCTCGACTGTGCCTCGAAAGCCTGTGCGTAGGCGTCGGCTGCACCCAGGTAGTCACCCGAGTCGAGGCCGGCGTTGCCGACCTGCGAGCAGAAGTCGCTGATCTGCTTCAGGCCGTCCTTGACCTTCGAAGCGCTCTTGGGATCGAGTTCGAATGCCTTGTTGTAGGCCTCGACGGCCTTTGCCACGGCTCCTTCATAAACGAACTGCGTCTGCTTCCAGGTCTTCACCTTGCCGTCCACGATGTAGACCGTGAACCACGGATAGACCCAGGCCTCCATCTGGGCACCGTTCACCGTCTCGGTGCCGGTCGATTGTGCGTCGCCGACAGCGAGCTTGAGCATCGTGGCGTCCATGCCGACGAAGAGGCTCTTCGTCGGTTCGGCGGCAGCCTCGTAGAAGGCCTTGCCGCGGTTGATCCACGTTGCGGCCTTGGCGCCTTTCTTTGCGTCGGCGATGTCCGAGTCGCTTTTCTCGATCTTCGCCAGCAATGCGTCTTTGTTCACTTTCTGAGCCTCGGCAGCAGGGACTGCCAGGATCAATGCGGCGAGCGCCGTCACAAAAGTCTTTTTCATAAGAAACTGAATTTTAGGTTTGCAATTACTCTTCTCAATAGTTATTCCTCGGCGGAAGGGTTCGCCGGCACGGCATCCGCCGCGGTCTGCGAATCACCCGCAGGATCGACGTCTGCATCCTCCCCGGCAGCCGGCACGGCCATCACCGAAGCGATGGCGTCCCCTTCGCGGAGGTTGATGATACGCACGCCCTGCGTGGCGCGGCCCGCCAGGCGGATCTGCGAAACGGCCGTGCGTATGGTGAGTCCCGAACGGTTGATGATCATCAGGTCGTTCTCGTCCGTAACGGCCTGAATCGATATGAGTTTGCCTGTCTTTTCCGTGATGTTGATGGTCTTGACGCCCTTGCCGCCTCGGTTGGTGATGCGGTACTCGTCGAGATCCGTGCGCTTGCCGTAGCCGTTCTCGCTCAGCACCAGCACGTCCTGCTTCGAGTCGGGCTCGATGCAGATCATGCCGACCACCTCGTCGTCCTCGTCGATCGAGATGCCGCGCACACCGGCGCCGACACGGCCGATCGGACGCACCGTGTTCTCGTTGAAGCGGATGGCCTTGCCTTCGCGGGCGGCAATCAGCACCTCGGCGTTGCCGCTCGTCAGCTTGGCCTCGATGAGCTGGTCGCCTTCGCGGATAACGATGGCATTGACACCGTTCTGGCGCGGACGCGAGTAGGCCTCGAGTTTCGTCTTCTTGATCGTACCGTCCTTCGTGCACATGATGATGTAGTTGTTGTTCACGTAGTCGGCATCGTCCAGGCGCTTGACGTTGATGTAGGCGCGGACCTTGTCCTCGGGTTCGATCTGGATGACGTTCTGGATGGCGCGGCCCTTCGACGAGCGGGCGCCTTCGGGAATCTCGTAGACCTTGAGCCAGTAGCAGCGGCCCTTCTCCGTAAAGAAGAGCATCGTGTTGTGCATCGAGGCGACGTAGATGTGCTCGATGAAGTCCTCGTCGCGCGTGGCGCTGCCCTTGGCGCCGACGCCGCCGCGGTTCTGCGTGCGGTATTCGGCCAGCGGCGTGCGCTTGATGTAGCCCATGTGCGAGATGGTGATGACCATGTCATCGTCGGCGTAGAAGTCCTCGGGGTTGAACTCCTCGGAGGCGTAGACGATCTCCGAGCGACGCTCGTCGCCGTACTTCTCCTTCATCTCGATCAGCTCGTCCTTAATGATCTGCATCTGCATCGAGACGTTCTCGAGCACCTCCGTGAGGTGTGCGATGAGCTTCATGAGCTCGTCGCGCTCGGCCACGAGTTTGCCGTGCTCGAGGCCGGTCAGTGCGCGCAGACGCATCTCGATGATGGCCGAAGCCTGGATGTCGTCCAGCTCGAAACGCTCCATCATCGTCTGCTTGGCCTCGTCGGGGGTCTTCGACGAGCGGATGATGTGCACGATCTCGTCGATGTTGTCCTGCGCGACGAGCAGACCCAGCACGATGTGCAGGCGCTCCTCGGCCTTGCGCTTGTCGAAGCGCGTGCGGCGCACCACCACGTCGTGGCGGTGGTCGATGAAGTGCCGGATCAGGTCGCGCATCGTGAGCAGCTGGGGCCGGCCATTGACCAGCGCGATGTTGTTTACGGCGAACGACGTCTGCAGCGGCGTATTCTTGAAGAGCGTGTTGAGCACCACGCTCGCCACGGCGTCGTGTTTGAGGATGATGATGATCCGCAGGCCGTTGCGGTCCGACTCGTCGTTGATGTAGGAGATGCCCTCGATCTTCTTGTCGTTGATCATGTCGGCGATCTTCTTGATCATCTCGGCCTTGTTGATCATGTAGGGGATCTCGGTGATGACGATGCACTCGCGGCCCGAGGGGGTGTGCTCGATCTCGGTCCGGGCGCGCATGACCACGCGGCCGCGGCCCGTGAGCATCGCCTCGCGGACGCCTTCGTAGCCGTAGATGATGCCGCCCGTCGGGAAGTCGGGACCCTTGACGTAGTGGAGCAGCTCCTCGCCCGTGATCTCGGGGTTATCCACATAGGCGCAGCAGGCATCCACCACCTCCGAGAGGTTGTGCGGGGCCATGTTCGTGGCCATGCCGACGGCGATACCGCTCGCGCCGTTCACGATCAGCAGCGGGATCTTCGTGGGCAGCACCGTGGGTTCGGGGATCGTGTCGTCGAAGTTGAGCGTCCAGTCCACGGTCTCCTTGTCGATGTCGGCCATCACCTCGTCGGTGATCTTCTTCATGCGGGCCTCGGTATAACGCATGGCGGCCGGCGAATCGCCGTCCATCGAACCGAAGTTACCCTGGCCGTCCACCAGCGGGTAGCGCATCGACCACTCCTGGGCCAGACGCACCATGGCGTCGTAGACCGACAAGTCGCCGTGGGGGTGGAACTTACCGAGCACGTCGCCGACGATACGGGCCGACTTACGCGTGGGTTTGTCCGAGTAGAGGTTGAGCTCGGCGCTCATATCGTAGAGGATGCGTCGGTGCACGGGCTTCAGACCGTCCCGCACGTCGGGCAACGCACGCGAGACGATCACCGACATCGAGTAGTCGATGTAGGCCGACTTCATCTGCTCTTCGATATTGATGGGGATGATACGCCCCACCAAACCGGCGTTCTTTTCTTCTTCAGTCAACATAAGGTTTCACTTTTCTGCTTCACGACGGACCGGTGGTCCCGCCGGCTGCCGCACGGGCAGCCCGACGGTGCCGGAGCCTGAGGCGCGGCAACCGTACCGTTCCGCTGTTCCGTCACACTATAATTTAACGAACAAAAATAGTAATTTCCCGCGATTCGGGCAACTTTCCACCCGGAAAACACACCCCCGGAGAGGATATTTTCTCCGCGAAGGGCTGTTTTCGGCCCTTTTCGGGCGATTTGGCGGCATAAAAAAAATCTCCCGACGGGGTGTCGGGAGAAATACGTCTTTTACCGGTGCGGCGACAGGCCCGCCATCCGGCGGCAGGAGCTGCCCGGCGGGCAGGCTACCGTCCCGCACGCCCGGCCCCGCAATGCCACAGGATGCGGACGCCGACCGACAGATAGACATGGCAGTAATCCGCAAATCCGCCCTTGTAGGCATCGACATAGCGGATACCGGCACCTATAAAAAGCGGAGTCCACAGGACGTCGGACTGCCAGCGCACACCCGCATCGTATGAACGGAAGTGCCAGTCGCCGCCGAGCGTATTGCCGAACCGGACCGAAATGTCGAGCCGGTCGTGATCGGTATGCAGCGGTGCGTAGCCGAAACCCAGCCCGAGCTGCATGGCATCCTCGTAGTTTTTCGCCTTATCGGCATCGAACAGCCCGACCGACCGCGTAACCGGAACAAGCAGCGAGAAACGCGGATCGAAGCTATACCCGACCGCCAGCTCCTCCTCGAGCACGCGCTGCTTGACTCCCTCGCTTTTCGACTGGAACAGGTTTCGGAACTCGAATTGCCAGATCATGCCTTTGCCGTTATCCACAAAAGACTGGGCGTGCGCAACGGCGGCCGCCCCAAGCAAAGCGAACAATAAAATCCATCTCTTCATACGGGTCAGTATTTTGGTTTTCCGTCTCTTCCTCGTCCGAACCGGATTCGCCCCTACACACAGGGCTGCACCCGACAAGCCTCAGACTCACAAGGCCCTCCCGTCGCCGACATCCATTCAACACACGTTACAAATATAGAAAAAAACACGATGCATAAAGCATCGTTTATACATTTTTAACACCCCAAAAGAAACGATATTAAAAAATACAAAAAAGCCGCAATGCCCGGTTTCCGGCATCATATCCGTCCAACCGAAACATGGCGGCTCCGTCAAAAAAAAGCCGGCACACACCGCCCTCGAGACACCCGATACGGGGCGGAAACAGGTTCGGGATTACCGGAAATCGATGAACTCGTAGCCCTCGCAGGCCTTCCGGTCGAAGCGCCGCAGCGGGGCATCGGGCGCACCCACCGAGCGGATCGCGACATCGACCCGCTCGCCGTCGTAGTCGTACGAGAGCGACACGGGACGCATCCGTGACGTATCGACCACGAGGGTGATCTCCCCGGCCGACGAGTCGCTCCCCGCCATCGGGGTCAGCCGCACGGCCGCCTGTCCGTCGCGCTCCCAAAGCAGTTCGCAGGAGTAGTCGCTGCCGATGAAGTCGAACGCCCGCACGGGATTGTTCAGGATGTTGCGGCTCCGGCGGTCCACATCGAGGATCGTCACCTCGCGACGGCCGTTGTCCACCTCGTAGCGGACCTTCCCGTCGCAGAAGACCTCGGCATCGCCCAGTTCGAGGCTGTAGGCCTCGCCCTCGACGACATAACTCCCCGAGGAGCGGTAATCGGCCGTTGCGACCTCGAAGCGCACGGCATAGCTTTTCATGGCGCGGAACCCGTCGGAGATCCCGCGCAGCAGATCGCCGGCCCGGTCGGCCGCCGATGCGCCGCACACTCCGCCCAGAAGGGCCGCCATCCAGACGATTGCTTTCATTCCTCTCATCATCTCAGTCTTGTATTTTCGTTGCATGGTCCGCGCACCTCCGCCGCGTGTCAGAACAACCCCAACTCCTGCAGCTTTGCCTCGAGCGACGGCAGGTCGTGGAAGAGGATGTCGCGCGGCTTGGCCCCCTGCTGGCGGCCCACGATGCCGGCCCGTTCGAGCTGCATCATGATCCGCCCGGCGCGGTTGAAGCCCACCTCGTAGTTACGCTGGATCATCGACGTGGAGATCTGTCCGCCCGACACCGCCTCACGGGCGATCTCGGCGAAGAGCGTGTCGTATTTGACCGGGGCCGACGACTCCTCGCTGCTGCCCATGCCCTCGCCGCCGGCGCTCTCGGGCGTATAGTCGGGCAGTGCATAGGCCTCGGTGTATCCCTGCTGTTTCGAGATGTAATCGACGATCCGCTCGACTTCGGGCGTATCGACGAAGGCGCACTGGATACGGGTCAGCTCGCCGTCCTTCGAGATAAGCATGTCGCCGCGGCCGATGAGCTGGTCGGCGCCGGGACGGTCGATGATCGTCCGCGAGTCGATCATCTGCATCACGCGGAAGGCGATGCGGGCCGGGAAGTTGGCCTTGATCTTTCCGGTGATGACATCGACCGACGGGCGCTGCGTGGCCACGATCAGGTGGATGCCGATGGCGCGGGCCTTCTGCGCCAGGCGCGTTACGGGCATCTCGACCTCCTTGGCCGTCATGATCAGGTCGGCGAACTCGTCGATCACCACGACGATGTAGGGCAGGAAGCGGTGGCCGTTCATCGGGTTGAGCCGCCGCGCGGTGAATTTCTCGTTGTACTCGGCAATGTTGCGCGCCCCGGCCTTCTTGCAGAGCTCCAGACGGGTGTCCATCTCCGTGCAGAGGGCGTTGAGCGTGTAGACCGCCTTCTTGGGGTCGGTGACGATGGCCTCCTCCTCGGACTCCATTTTGGCCAGGAAATGCTTCTCGATCTTGGCATAGAGCGAGAACTCGACCATCTTGGGGTCGATCATCACGAACTTCAGCTGCGCCGGATGCATACGGTAAAGCAGCGAGGTGATGATGGCGTTCAGGCCCACCGACTTACCCATACCCGTGGCTCCGGCCACGAGCAGGTGGGGCATCTTCGCCAGGTCGAAGACGAAGTTCTCGTTCTGGATCGTGCGCCCGATGACCACCGGGAGCGTGGCCTTCGACTCCTGGAAACGCAGCGAGCGGATGGCCGAATACATCGACACGACCTGCTTGCAGCGGTTCGGCACCTCGATGCCGATCGTGCCGCGCCCGGGGATCGGCGCAATGATGCGGATGCCCGACTCGGCCTTGAGGCTCTGCGCGATGTCGTTCTGCAGCCCCTGGATCTTCGAGATCTTGACGCCCTGGGCCTGCACGATCTCGTAGAGGGTCACCGTCGGGCCCACCGTGGCCTTGATGCGCTGGATCGGGATGCCGAAATACTTGAGCGTCTCCTCGATGCGGGTCTTGTTCTCGAAGATCTCCTCGTCCGAGACCTCCGAATCGGAGATGTAGTCCTCGAGCAGCGTCACGGGCGGCTTGTGGTAATTGACCAGATCCTTCAGCGGATCGTAGCTCTCGGTCGGGATCTTGCGTTCATCGACCATCCGCGCCTCGTGCGCCTCGACCGTGACCACCACCCCCTGCGTCGTCTCCCCGCCATCGTGGGCGGGCGCCGCGGCCGTTTCGGAGGGCATCCCGGCCACCGGATGCACGTCCGGCCCGGGGCCCTGCAGCGGCTCGGGAGCGTCCGCCGGATCGTCCGCTGCCGTCGTGAACTCCTCGAAGACGGGGCGGTCTTCGTCGTTGCGCGGGGCATACGACGGGCCGCGCCGCACGGTCTCCTGCACTGCGCTGCGGGCGGAAGCCCCGCCCTCGGAGGAATCGCCGCCCACGGTGATTTCGGTGAACGGGCCCTCCTGCACCGGCTGCCGCACAACGGACGGCCGCGCCAGTTCGACCAGACCGCCGCGGCCCATGACCACGCGGTCGCCCGAACGGGAGAGATCCACCTCCGTGAACTCCCCGTCGTCGGCCGACAGGAGTTCAGGCTCCGCCTCATCATCAGCGACAATCGGCCGCCCGTCGGGAGTCAGCTCGAGGAAGGGGCTCTCCTCCCCCGCTTCCGCGGCATTCGCCGCCACCGCCACGCCGGCCGTTTCGGCTGCCGGCCGCACGATCTCCGTCCCCTCCCCTGGATGCGGGTCGCGGGGCATATCCGTTCCGGCCGCCACATCGCGGAAGACCTCGGCAGCACGTCGCTCCTCGTCCGAGCGGAGCGACGCGCCCCCTGCCGCAGGCTGCCCGGACGGCACACCCGCCTGCACCCGGATCGGGCGCCGCATTGCAGGCGTCTCCGCCTCCGCAGCCGGTGCGGCCGGCTCACCCTCCTTGCCGGAATGCCGTCCGGCAGCGCGCACGTCGTCCTCCGGGGCAGCCTTCGCTTCGGCATCGGGCGCGGCAGCCCCGGAAGCCAAAGCCTCCTCCTGCATCCCGCCGCCGAGCGGTTCGTCGGCTGGGGTATGGCCCACGACCTTGCGGCGCACCGTCTCGACGATCCGCTCGCTGCGGTCCACCATGACGTTGCCGGCCTCATTGACCGTATTGATGAAATTGCGGTTGATGAACACGCCCGTGAGAATCCACCCGCCGAGCAGCAGGATGAGCGTCCCGACCACGCCGATGTGGGCGTGAAGCATCTCCGAAACCCCGATGCCGAAGGCGCCGCCCCAGCCGGTCGAGGAGCAGAGGCTCCAGCGGTCGCCAAAGGCGAAACCGAGGGTCAGCGACCCCAGGATGAGGATCAGCAGCAGCGAGAGGATCGAGTGGTTGAGCAGCAGCGGACGCTGGCGGATGATGCGGATGCCGACAAGCACCAGTATGCAGGGAAGCAGGATGCCGAAGACGCCGAACGAGTTGTCCACCAGCATGCGGCCGATGCGCGCACCGGCCTCGCCGCAGAGGTTCTCCACCTCGTCGCCCAACAGTTCGCGCTCCTCGGCCGGACGCTGCAGGATGCTCTGGTCCACGTCCCACGTGAAAAACGAGAAGAAGACCGAGGCGGCGACGAACAGACCGATGAAAAGCAGCAGCAGTCCCGCGATCCAGCGGGCGCTGTCGCTGTTGGAGCGGGCCACGGTCTGCCGCCGGCCCGAAGAGGCGGATGTATTGTTTCTGGATGCCATGTGTTTCCTTGACGCTCGATATTATCGAGCGAAGATACGGAAATATTTGCGGATTTGAAAACCGGAGGGCGGAAACGGAGAAAAAATAACGGATACGACACTGACCTGCTATGCATTAAGTTGGCCACTTAAACCAACAGATACAATCAGCAGAGACTTCGCTCTTTCAATCAGACACTTGCAGCAATCAGTCCGTTGAAGCAAGGGCCTTTGCCTCGAGCCGGGCACGGTAGGTCTCGTCGGCGAAGGTGAGGAATTCGAGCCGGGGAAGGTTGTCGGCCGGAGCACGCAGCCCGTAGCGGTCGAGCAGCTGCACGACCCGCCGCGCCACGGCCGGCGAAGGGTCCACGATCGTCACGCCGCGGCCGGCCACAATGCGCTCCAGGACGGGGCGCAGGAAGGGATAGTGCGTGCATCCCAGCACGATCTGGTCGGCGCCGCGCCGCAGCATCGGCTCGACGGCCTCGCGCACGCAGGCCTCGGCCTCGGGCGTCTGTTCGCGGTCCGCCTCGACCAGCTCGACGAATCCGCGTCCGGGGACCGTGAGTACCTCGATACCCGAGCCGTAGCGGGCCGCAGTCCGGCGGAAAAGCTCCCCGTCGAGACTCCGTTCGGTGGCCAGCACCCCCACCACCCCGCTGCGGGTGGCCAGGCAGGCGGGCTTTACGGCCGGTTCCATGCCGACAATCTGCAGAGAGGCATATTTCGCACGCAGGAAATCGATCGCCGCCGCCGTGGCCGTGTTGCACGCCACGACGACCATCTTGCAACCGGCGCCGACCAGCCGCGCCACCGCGGCATCGGCCAGCAGCTGCACCTCCTCACGCGGGCGGGAGCCGTAGGGGCAGTTAGCCCCGTCGCCCAGGTAGACGAGCGACTCCGAGGGCAGCGCACGGCGGATCTCCCGCCAGACGGTCAGTCCGCCCAGCCCCGAATCGTAGACCCCGATCGGGGCCCGGTTTCCCGTTGTCTTTCCGTCGTTCATCGCTCCTTGAGATTCAGTCATGCACTCCGGCAGCCGGGCGGCAACCCGCGGGAAGGCCGTCGGGGAAGAGCCGCCCGAGGATCTCCCCCTCCAGTTCGTCATCGCTCCGCCCGCCGCACTCGACCGTCAGCGCCGCCTTCCGGTAGAAGGGGTCGCGCACGGCCATGTCGCGCTCCATGAAGCCGACCAGTTCGTCGTCGCTCAGGCCGCGCAGGCGGGGGCGCTTCTGCCGTCCGTAGGGGCTCAGGCGCCCGGCGATCTGCGCCGCCGTGCGGCACAGGTAGACCGTATGTCCGGCGGCATTCATGCACTCCATGTTGTCGCGCCAGACGGGCAGGCCGCCGCCCGTCGAGACCACGGCGGCATCGCCCGAGGCGATCACCCGCTCGAGCACCCCGCGTTCGAGTTCGCGGAAGCGCGTCTCGCCCTCGTAACGGAAGACGTCGGCCACCGAGGCCCCTTCCAGCTCCTCGACCGCGGCATCCGTATCGACAAAGGACGCACCGAGCCGCCGCGCCAGCTTGCGGCCCAGCGTGCTCTTGCCGCAGCCCATATAGCCCACCAGAAAGATCGGTTTCATCGTCAGAACAGGTTGAGTTGTTCGGGGTCCACCACTTCGTCGGCATCCCCCTTCGGGCGCTCGATCTCGAACGCCACGCCGCCCGGCGTGGCATCCGTCGGGGGAAGCCCCGTCTCCGAGCGGGTCGGCACGCCGCGTCCTGCCGGAGTGGAGGGACGTTCGGGCGCCGCAGGCCGGCTCTCCGGGGTGCTCTCCCCCTCCGGCCGGCCGTCGGCCGGGTCCGCCCCGTCGTCGAGCGGCTCCTCGTCGTCGGGCTCGGGAGCCGGTTCGGGCTCGATGAAGCGGAGCTCCGCCACATCGTAGGTCGTCAGGCGCTTGCCCTTGGCCCTGTGGCTCTTGACCCCCACGAACTCATCGACGTCGATCCGGTCGGCCGGGCGCGTGGCATGGGCGCCCTTGTAGGTGATCCCGAGCTGCGCACCCGCCGTATCGGTCACGCAGATGAAGTCGGCATCCTCGTCGAGGAAGGCCTGCATGCGGTCGGACATCTCGGCCGTGAAGCGCTTCATGTAGTAGTATTTCTGATCGCGGTCGTAGTAGCAGAGGCTGTAGACGCGGTCGGGTTCGTAGCGGCTCACGTGGATCGTCTCGTCGGGGAAGTGCTGCCCCAGGTCGTAGCCCGTGATGTAATACTGGTTCTTCGAGGTCCAGACGATCAGTTTGTCGTCGCCCTTGAACTCGCCGAGACATGTGCCGCGGCCGTCGGAGTTCAGGCGGCGGACATCCTCGTCGAACCAGATCGTCAGTCCGCCGAGGGTCGAGGTGCCCCGCTCCTTGAGTACGATCTTGTGGATGCCGTAGCGCGAGAAGAGGTTGCCCTGGCTCTGGCGGCCCTTGATGGCAAGGGTCGAGAAATCGAGATCGACGATCACCTTCTTCAGGCGCGGACGGGGCTTGAAGTAAACCTTCAGCACCTCGGCCTCACCGTTCGGATTCACAGACATATAGAGAATCTCACTCTTGGGCGTGCCCTTCGTGATGTCGTACTCCTTGTCGCGCGTGATGCCCTTGATGGCGCAGCGCTTCATCATCAGCGGGCCGTTCTTGCCGTCGCGGTAGAGAACGTTGTAGATCGTCCGCTCGTCATTGCGCTTGAAGACCCCGATGTAGTAGATCCCCTTCTGGAAGAAGGCCTTGTCCGAGACCTTCGTGATGACGTAGCGCCCCTCCTTGGTGAAGACGATCACGTCGTCGATGTCCGAGCAGTCGCAGACGAACTCGGCATCTTTCATCGACTTGCCGATGCCGAAGAAGCCCTCGGCGCGGTCCACGTAGAGCTTGGCGTTGGTCACGGCGACCTTCGTCGCCTCGATCGAGTCGAACTCCCGGAGTTCGGTGCGCCGCTCGCGCCCCTTGCCGTACTTGTCGCGGATACGCTCGTAGTAGGCAACGGCATACTCGGTCAGGTGGGCCAGGTGGTACTGCGTCGTGCGGATGTCCTCCTCGATCTGGCGGATCTCGTTGTCGGCCTTCTCCGTATCGTAGCGCGAGATGCGGATGAACTTCAGTTCGGTGAGCTTCTGCACATCCTCAAGCGTCACTTCACGTCGCAGCTGTTTCTTGAAGGGTTCCAGCCCCTTATCGACGGCAGCGTAGGCCTCCTCGCGGGTCTTGCACCCCTCGATGAGCTGGTAGAGGCGGTTCTCGATGAAGATCCGCTCGAGCGAGGCGGCATGCCACGCCTCCTGCAGCTCCCCGAGGCGGATCTCCAGCTCGCGGCCCAGCAGCCACTTGGTGTGCTCGGCCGAGCGGCGGAGGATCTCCTTCACACCCAGGAAGTGCGGTTTCTCGTCCCAGATGACGCAGGCGTTCGGAGCGATCGAGACCTCGCAGTCGGTGAAGGCGTAGAGGGCGTCGATCGTCTTGTCCGACGACTCGTCGGGAGCCACCTGGATCACGATCTCGACCTTGTCGGCCGTATTGTCATCGACCTTGCGGATCTTGATCTTGCCCTTGTCGTTGGCCTTGATGATCGACTCCTTGATCGACTCGGTGGTCGTCGTGTAGGGAATCTCCGTAATGGCGAGCGTGCGCTTGTCGATCTTCGAGATCTTCGCGCGGACCTTCACCGTGCCGCCCCGAAGGCCGTCGTTGTAGCGGCTCACGTCGGCCATGCCGCCCGTCGGAAAGTCGGGATAGAGGTCGAAGTCGCGCCCCTCGAGGTGGGCGATGGCCGCATTGATCAGCTCGATGAAGTTGTGCGGCAGGATCTTCGACGCCAGGCCCACGGCGATGCCGTCCGATCCCTGGGCCAGCAGCAGCGGGAACTTGATCGGAAGGGTCACCGGCTCCTCGTTGCGTCCGTCGTAGGAGCGCATCCACTCGGTGGTCTTGCGGTTGAAGACCACGTCGAGCGCGAATTTCGACAGGCGCGCCTCGATATAACGGCCCGCGGCCGCATCGTCGCCCGTCAGGATGTTGCCCCAGTTGCCCTGGCAGTCGATCAGGAGGTCCTTCTGCCCGAGCTGCACCAGCGCGTCCTTGATCGAGGCGTCGCCGTGCGGGTGGTACTTCATCGTCTCGCCGACGATGCCCGCCACCTTGTTGTAGCGGCCGTCATCGACCGTCTTCATGGCGTGGAGGATGCGCCGCTGCACGGGCTTCAGGCCATCCTCGACGTGGGGGACGGCACGTTCCAGAATCACATAGGAGGCGTAGTCGAGGAACCAATTGCGGTACATGCCCGTGAGCTTGCGCACACCACCCTCGTCCTGCATCAGCCGTCCGAACTTCCCGGCCCGGGCCGCAGCTGCCGGCTCCCCGGCCGGAGCCTCATCGACAGGCACCGCATCCTGCGGCGTGTCTCCGTCCGACGGCGCTCCGGGCGCCGCCGTGTCGGCCTCCCCGGCGGGAAGCCCCTCGCGTATCTCTTTCTCTTCTGCCATAGCGCATCAACTCAGTTTGAGGTCCTGCTCCACGAGGTCCTCCTCGATACGCAGGTTGTCGATGATGAATCCCTGCCGCTCGAAGGTGTTCTTGCCCATGTAGAACTCCAGCAGGTCGTGGATCGGGTCGTCCTTCGTCAGGCGCACCCGGTCCAGGCGCATGTTCTCGCCGATGAACTCCTTGAACTCCGTCGAGGAGATCTCGCCGAGACCTTTGAATCGCGTGATCTCCACCCCCGCGCCGCACTTCTCGATGGCGCGCACGCGCTCCTCGTCGGAGTAGCAGTAGTAGGTCACCTTCTTGTTGCGCACGCGGAAGAGCGGCGTCTGGAGGATATAAAGGTGGCCCGTGCGGATCACGTCGGGGAAGAACTGCAGGAAGAACGAGGTGAGCAGCAGGCGGATGTGCATGCCGTCCACATCGGCGTCGGTGGCGATGATCACCTTGTTGTAACGCAGGTTCTCCATGTCCTCCTCGATGTTGAGCGCCGCCTGCAGGAGGTTGAACTCCTCGTTCTCGTAGACCACCTTCTTCGTGAGCCCGTAACAGTTCAGCGGCTTGCCCCGCAGCGAGAAGACCGCCTGCGTGCGCACGTCGCGCGAGGCGGTGATCGAACCCGAGGCCGAGTCGCCCTCCGTAATGAAGATCATCGACTGCTCGGCCAGCTCGTTCTTGTCCGTGAAGTGGATCTTGCAGTCGCGCAGCTTGCGGTTGTTGAGCGAGACCTTCTTGGCCGTCTCGCGCGCCTTCTTCTGGATGCCCGAGATGGCCTTGCGCTCCTTCTCGTTCTCGACGATCTTCTTCTGCAGCGTCTGCGCCGTCTCGGGGTGTTTGTGCAGGTAGTCGTCGAGGTGCTTGCCCAGGAAATCGACCACGAAGTTGCGCATCGAGACCCCGGGCTCGATCTCCTTCGAGCCGAGCTTGATCTTGGTCTGCGACTCGAAGACCGGGTCGGTGACCTTCACCGAGATGGCCGCAATGATCGACGTGCGGATGTCCGACGGATCGTAGTCCTTGTGATAGAACTCCTTGATGGTCTTGGCGATACCCTCGCGGAAGGCCGCCTGGTGCGTACCGCCCTGCGAGGTGTACTGGCCGTTCACGAACGAGAAGTAGCTCTCGCCGTAGCCCGTGCCGTGGGTGATGGCCACCTCGATGTCGTCGCCCGAGAGGTGGATCGGCGCATAGAGCGGATCCTCGGTCATGTTCTCGTTCAGCAGGTCGAGCAGTCCGTTCTTCGAGACGTAGCTGCGGCCGTTGAAGCGGAACGTGAGGCCCAGGTTCAGGTAGGTATAGTTCTTGACCATCTGCTCGACGTACTCGAGGTTGTAGGCATATTGCCCGAAAACCTCCTCATCGACGCGAAAGGAGATGTAGGTGCCGTTCTTCTCCGAGACACCCGACTCCCAGCGGTCGCTCTGCTCGAGCCCCTTGGCGAAGGTGACCGTGCGGGCCTCGCCGTCGCGCACCGAGCGCGCCGTGAACTCACTCGAGAGCATGTTCACGGCCTTGACGCCCACGCCGTTCAGGCCCACGGTCTTCTTGAAGGCCGTACCGCCGTACTTGCCGCCCGTGTTCATCTCGGAAACGGCCGCCGCCAGCGACTTGAGCGGAATGCCGCGGCCGAAGTCGCGCACCGAGACGACGTTGTCCTCGATCGTGATGTCGATCTCGCGCCCGGCGCCCATGATGAACTCATCGACCGAGTTATCGACGACCTCCTTGATCAGCACGTAGATGCCGTCGTCGGCCTGCGAGCCGTCGCCCAGTTTGCCGATGTACATGCCCGGGCGCAGGCGGATGTGTTCCCGCGGCGACAACGTCACGATGGCGTCGTCGCCGTAGGTTTCGTTGGGATTCGTATTGAGTAAGTCTGCCATAGTCTATCGTCTGTTGCGGATCTCGGAGAGCGCCCGGCACATGTCGTCGTGCACGCGCTCCATCAGTTCGTGGGGGTCCGAAGCGGCGACCTCCGAGGCCGGAACGGGAGGCAGGACCCGGATGGTGATCCGGTTGCCCCAGTTGAAGAGCAGGTTGTGCCCGATGAGCGACTTCGTACCGTCGAGCACCACCGGAAGGATGCCGACGCCGGCCTCCCGGGCCAGCAGGAAGGCGCCGGCCTTGAAGCGGTGGATCTCCCCGTCCTTCGAACGCGTGCCCTCGGGGAAGATGGCGACCGAAGCGCCGCGCGAGATCCACTCGCGCCCCTCGCGGAGCAGCTGCTCCATGGCGGCCGTGGCCCGTCCCCGGTTGATGCAGATGTCGCCGTGCAGGAAGAGGTACTGCCCGAAGAAGGGAACCTTGTAGACCTCGCGCTTGGAGACCCACCGGAAATTGAGCGGCAGGTAGTAGAGCGTCGGGATGTCGATCACCGTGTTGTGGTTCACGGCAATGACGTAACGCTGACGGCGGTCGATCCGCTCAAGGCCCTCGACGCGCTGGCGCCAGAAGGGCGGGATGGCGAAGAAGATCCGCACGAGGATGCGCGAGAGTTCGTGCACGACGCGGCGGCCCCGGTCGAAGGGATAGCAGACGACCAGCGCAACGGCCGACAGGATCATGAAAAAGGTGCACAGCAGCACCAGGAAGATGTAGTACAAGGCACTCAACATAGGCGGCGCGGAGTTTTAGACGGGCTGGATCCGGGTGCGGCAGAAACACGACGAAAACCGTCGGCGGCCCTCACGGGTCGGCCGCCGCACGCCGGAAAACAGGTAGCCATATCCATTCAAGGAGCAAATATACGAATTTTTTCCGGGGTTTTTCCTCCTCCGCAGGGACGTTTTTTTTCAACAGAGGGTCTGTTCCGGAACCGGACGGAGGATCGGAGAGCGGCAGAGCGGAGGGGTGTCCCGCGAAGAGGGCGCAGGAGCCATGCCGGGTGCACGGCGGACAGAAAGCGGGACGGGTGGCATGACGGGGAACAGGAGGACGGACGACAAGACAGGAACGGGCGGACAGGCTGAAGGACGGGAAACGGGAGGACGGCTGAAGGAGGCTGCGGCAAAAAAGAGAGGTCCGGGGACCTTGCGGGTCTCCGGACCTTTTCTCAGTCGGATGCGGCAAACTATTTGGCCAGGCACTCGCCGACCTTCTCGCCGATCGCCTCGCCGCGCAGGTCGCGTGCCACGATCGTGCCGTCGGGGCCAAAGAGGATGATCTGCGGAATGCCGTTGATGCCGTAGAGGTCGGTCGGCAGCTGGCCGGCATCGAAGATCACGGGCCACGTGATCGGCAGGCTCTCGAGGGCCTTCTCGGTGTCGGCGCGCTCGTCCCAGACGGCTACGCCCACGATCTCGAAGCGGTCACCCTTGTACTTCTTGTAGACCTCGGCCAGATTGGGCATCTCGCCACGGCAGGGGCCGCACCACGAAGCCCAGAAATCGACGAGCACGTACTTGCCCTTGCCCACATAGTCGGAGAACGATACGGGGGTACCCTCGGCGCTGCCCTTCTCGATCGTGAAGTCGGTGAACATCTTGCCCTCGGAGGTCTTCTCGAGGTTCTCGTAGCGGGCCTTCTCCTGCTGTACGCTCGCAGCGTTGCGCACGGCCTCGCCGGCCACGTTGTAGAGCGAGTCGAACTGCGACTTGTCGTCGGCCAGGCGGGTGATTACGACCGAACCCAGCACATTGTCCTTGTTGGCGGCAAAGAACTCCTCGTTGAGCTTGCGCGAACCCGCGGAGAAGGTTTCGCCGGCCTGCTCGAGGGCTGCGCGGAACTCCTCGTCCTTGAGCCCCTGCTCACGCAGCGAGGTATAGGCTTCGCGATAGGTTTTGTAGAGTTCCTCGGACGAAGCGTTGTAGCCGTTGAAGGTCTCGTTGAGCGGCGTACCCGAGCAGCGGTAGCCCTCCTCGGTAAGGGTCAGGACGGGCGATCCGGCCTCGAGTACGACCATGCCGCCCGTGCGGTTGTCGCCCTGCGAGATGAGGACACGCGCCAGAACGGGCGAGTCGATCTCGCCCTCGAACGAGAAGGCCCCCTGCGAGACGACCGTGCTGTCGCTCTTCTCACCGTAGAGGAGCGATACGGTCGCTCCGTTGTACAGCGTATCGACCGTACCCGAAAGCAGGTAGGTCGGACGCGATTCGCCACAGGCTACCAGAAGAAGCGATGCGGCAGAAATTGCAGTAAACTTTTTCATAAAAAACCTTGTTTTGGTTAATGTTTATAACTCAATTTAAAAAAATGTTCAAACATTATCAAAGCGTTTGGAACTTTGTCCAAAATTACATATTTTTCGGCGAAAAAGTAGAATTTTCAGCCGCAATTATAGACATTTTTAACACACAAAACAAAAGATTCGATCAAAAAATTAGAGCGACGGCCTGCACGATGTCGGGCGCTCGTTCTGCCTTCGTGACAGAAGGTATGTTTCCGCAGACCTTGTATTAACAAACAATCCTAACTAAAAACAATCAGCATGAAGAAACTCTACCTCGCCTGGCTCATATGCCTCATGGCGTTCCAGGTTTCAGCGCAACAGAGATGGGTCACCGGCGTCGTGGCAGACACGAACGGCGTACCCGTGGTTGGCGCCACCGTTACCGTCAAGGGCGGTACGAACGGTGCGATCACCAATTCGGACGGCTCGTTCCGGATCGAAGCGTCGGATTCGGACATCCTCGTGTTCAAGTACCTCGGGTACGACGAACAGGAGATCCAGGTCGGTCCCCGCACACGCATCGAAATCGAACTCCGCGAATCGGCACACCAGCTCGATGACGTGGTCGTGACGGGTTACCAGACCATCTCGAAGGAGCGTGCCACGGGTTCGTTCGACATCATCGACAAGGCCCAGCTCGAAAAACCCTCCGGTTCGATCGCCAGCCGTCTGATCGGTTCGGCGGCAGGTCTGGTGGGTACGCAGGACGCATACGGAAATCCCGTGTTCGAGATCCGCGGACGTTCGAGTCTCTCGACGTCGGCCACCGAGCCGCTGCTCGTCGTGGACGGATTCGCCATCGAGGGCGGCTTCGAGTCGATCAACCCCAACGACGTGGAGAGCGTCACCGTGCTGAAGGATGCTGCGGCAGCCTCGATCTGGGGAGCCAAGTCGGCCAACGGCGTGATCGTCGTAACGACCAAGAACGCCCGATCCGAAGGGGGGGGGGAAAGCCTCGGTAACGGTTGATTACTCGGGTTTCTTCAAGGTTTCACCCAAACTCGACCTCGACTACACGCTCTCGCAGGCCTCGGTGAACGACGTCATCGACTACGAGATCTACGGATTCACGCGCTGGGACTCGACCACGTGGTATCCCCAGGAAAACGACTACAGCGGCGGCGGCAGCAAGGTCTATGAGCTGCTGAACGAAAACCGCCTCGGCCACATCTCCGAAGCCGAGATGAATGCCGCCATCGACGAACTCCGCACCAAGAACAACTACGGGCAGATCAAGAAATACCTGCTCCAGAACCCGATCGTACACCAGGAGAACGTCGCCGTGAACATCGCCACCGACCGGTCGTCGAACACCCTCTCGGCCCTCTACCAGAACGACCGGCAGCACTACAAGAAGCAGAACAGCACCAAATACATGGTCAATTTCCGTAACCGGACCCATGTGTTCAAGTGGCTCGACTTCAACTTCAACGGCGCATACACCTATACTAAAAACGACAACAGCGGATACGGCCTGCCCGGACTCTCGCCCTACGAGATGCTCGTGGACGAGAACGGCGACTACATCCCCTACTCATACGGCGTCAGCCTCGACTACGTGAAGCGCCACGTTCCCGAAGGCAAGTTCCCCTATGAGGACTGGAGCTGGAACCCCCTGCAGGAGATGAACAACCGCGAGCTGACCTCGACGTCGGCCAACGCCCGCGTACAGGCCGGCCTGACCTTCAAGCTCTGGAAGGGGCTGACCTTCGACTCGCGCATCCAGTATGAGATGATCGAGTCCGACACGCACAACTACTACAACGAGAACACCTACACGGTACGCTACGGCGTGAACAGCGCCGCCTCGTGGAACAAGGAGACCGACGAGGTGACGGCCAACCTCCCCACCGGAGGGTTCCTCGACCAGAGCCGCACCCGCTACGACGTGCTCACAATCCGCAACCAGCTGAACTTCAACCACACGTTCGCCGAAAAGCACGCCGTGGCCGTGGTCGCCGGTATCGAGACGATCGACCGCCGCTACCAGTCGTTCGGATATCCCCGCACCTACGGATACAACGACGAGACGCTCAGCGTCGGCAACTTCCCCAACGGCATCGGCGGAACGGGCGTTTACCAGCTCACGGACTGGCAGGGAAACAACCTCACATTGAGTTATCAGAACTCGTTCTCGTACACCACGGACCGCTACTTCTCGGCCTTCGGCAACGCATCGTACACCTACGACAGCCGATACACCGTGTCGGGAAGCGTGCGTACCGATGCCTCGAACCTCATCACCGACGACCCGGCCTACCGCTACGCCCCGTTCTGGTCGGTGGGCGCCAGCTGGCAGATCGCCAACGAGGCATTCATGCAGCAGGTGGACTGGATCGACGGCCTGGCCCTGCGCTTCACCTACGGATACAACGGAAACGTGGACAAATCGACCACCTTCAAGCCGCTGGTGAACATCAGCTCGTCGCCCAACACGGTGACCGGCGAGCTCACCGGATCGATGTCGAGCTACGGCAACCCCACGCTGCGCTGGGAGCGCACCGGAACGTGGGACATCGGCGTGGACTTCAACCTCTTCCGGGGCAAGCTCTACGGTAAGTTCGACGTATACAGCAAGCACTCGGAGGACCTGATCGCCGACGTTACGCTCTCGGCCGTGCAGGGAACCACCTCGATGCGCCTGAACAACGGCGAGATCCTCAACCGCGGTTTCGAGATGGAGGTGGGTTCGACGCTCCGCATCTCGCCCAACGTGACGTGGAACGGCGTGCTGACGCTCTCCTACAACAAGAACCGCATCAAGAGCCTGCAGGTCAAGCCCACGAACGCCTACGACCTGGTCTATGTCGGCGGCAGCACCGCATGGATGGAGGGCTACGACATGAACACGCTCTGGACCTACAAGTACGGCGGTCTGCAGAACGTGGGCACCGCCTCGTCGCCCGACTGGCAGCCGACGATCCTCCACAAGAGCGGCCTCTACGAGACCTTCGCAACGTGGCCCACGGGCGACCCGATGGACTGCTCCTACGCAATGGGTACGACCGTAGCACCGTGGAACATGTCCTTCTCGACCTCGTTCCGCGTCTACGACTTCGACATCTCGATGATCGTGACCGGCAAGTTCGGGCACAAGTTCCTCCGCGAGAGCTTCAACTACCCCTCCGTATCGGGACGCGCCGTGCCCAACGACAAGTACTCGGAGGTGAAGAACTGCGACCCGAACGAGATGATTCCCCTGCCGCAGAACGAGATCGAGACCCGCTACTACTTCTGGGACCGCTTCTATCCCTACATGTCCTACCTGACCGAGAGTGCCTCGCACATCCGCCTGCAGGAGTTCAGCGTGGGATACAACCTTCCCAAGAAGGTCGTCGCGAAGATCGGCATGAAGTCGCTGCAGGTATATGCGCAGTGCAACAACCCGTTCAACATCTACTTCAACGGATACGGCGAGGACCCCGAATTCGCAAAGGGGACGATCCGCCTGCAGGCGTCGTATACGTTCGGAATCATGTGCAAATTCTAAACTGTTGAGACCATGAATCTGAAGAAAACAGCATACCTCACGCTCCTCGCCGCGGCCGTCTCGGGCTTGGTCGCCTGCGACGACTTCCTCGATGTCGATCCCTCGAAGAGCACCCAGAAGACAATCGAAACGGCCGAACAGCTCGATGCACTGCTCGGCAGCTACTCGCGGTTCTACTCCGAGTACAACCACACGGCCCTCGCCTGCGACGACTTCGGCCTGACGACCGACATACACGACTATCAGAACGGCGGCATGAGCCCTTCGAACCTGGAGTACATTCTCTGGAGCGACCAAGGCACGGGGACCAGCCGCCTGCTCTGGGACGGCGAGTACAGCAAGATCTACTACGCCAACCTGGTGCTCGCGTATATCGACGAGGTGTCGGGCGACGCCGAGACGAAGGCCAATCTCAAGGCCGAGGCCCATTTCCTGCGCGCATACTCGATGTTCCAGCTGGCCGTGGCCTACACGCTCTACTACGACGGCAACAACGGCTCGGAACTCGGACTGCCGCTCAAGCAGACCATCTCGTTCGAGGAGGGCATCGCCCGCGCCTCGCTGGCCGACACGTGGTCGTTCATCGACAACGACCTGCAGCAGGCGCTGAAGATCACCACGCCGCTCGTCAAGCAGGGCAAGCGCCGCGTATGGCGCGGCACGACGGCCGCCGTACACGCCTTCGCGGCACGCTACTACCTCTACCGCGGCGATCTGGACAACGCCAAGGCACAGGTGGAGGCCGTACTTGCGGAGTACAACACGCTCAAGGACTTCAACACCTCGATGTCGTACAGCGCCAACGACGACGAGTATGAGATCAACGCCTCGACGAACAAGGAGGTAGTGACGGTGAAGTACCCCTACACGAAGCTCCAGTTCTACGGAACGAACGGATATCCGGAGCTCTTCGAGTGGGAGGACCTGCTCTTCGCCCGCACGTGCTCCTACGCTTCGTGGTGGTACATCCCCAGCGAGGATCTGCTCGCAACCTATGAGGCCGATGTCCCCGGAGGCGACCCGATGAACGACCTGCGCTACGAGTACTTCATCGTCGAGGACTTCTCGCTCCGCTACTGCCAGACCGACCCGGCGTTCCGCTACCCGGCATACTGCCAGTTCTACTTCGACAACCTCATCTCGGGCCCGACCGTTGCGGAGATGCTCCTCATCAAGGCCGAGGTCCAGGCCCGTCAGGGAGATTGGCAGGGTGCCATGCAGACGCTCGTGCCGCTGCGCAAGGCCCGCATCAAGGCCGAGGCATACACCGAGCTGACCGCCTCGTCGCAGGCAGACGCCCTGCAGAAGATCCTCCGCGAACGCCGCCGCGAACTGGCCTTCGTGAGCCGCTGGTACGACATGAAGCGTCTGAACGCCAACGACGACCCGGCAGACGACATCACCGTAACGCGCGAATTCTATCCCTACACGACCTCGTCGGTACTCGACGGCGAACCCGCCAAGACCTACACGCTCGAACCCGGGTCGCGCCACTACGCGCTCCCGATCCCGACGGTGGACATCGACCGATCGAAGGGTGAACTCAAGCAAAATACCTATTGATACGAAGCAAGATGAAACGACTGACCATACTGCTCGGATGCGCACTCCTGGCCGGATGCGCATCCGGAGGGCTCAATGCAGAGGGGAAGGCCGAGCTCAAGGTACTCTACGTCGGGGGAAAACCCGACTACGAGTCCTTCCTCCAGAAGAAAACACCCGAGGAGCACGCTGCATCGGTGAAGGAACGCATGGAGGCGTTCGGGGAGTTTCTCCGCGAACGGTTCGACTCGGTGGCCGTCATCGAGGGCTCGGCATACAAGCCCGAGTTGTCGGAGGGCTACGACGTGACGGTATTCGACGGCAAGATCCCGGCCATAAAGCCTGCCGTGCGTGAAACCGACGCCGAGGGCAACATCGTACGCTACGTGCGGCCGCAGCTGCTGCCCGAGGATTTCGACTGCGCGGCCGTGACGATCGGCTCGGTCGGTGAGGATGTGGGTCGCGCCATCGGCTCGAAGAACGACTGGTACTGTCTCTGCCTCGACGCACAGGCCCACCACATGGTCGAGGACCACCCGATCTTCAAGGGTCCCTTCCGGACGAAGCTGACCCTCGAAAAGTGCCCGACGCCCGAGGATGCCTTCCACTACACCTATTATTACGACGGGCCGATGCCCGACTCGATCATGATGTGGCGCGTGCAGACCAAGGGCTACAAGACGGACGAAGGGTTCCCGATCGGCATGGTATCGCGTCCGTGGGGATACACCGACTCGCCCGATGCCGAGTACATCTCGAGCGGCGTGTGCGCCAAGACGCTCGACGCGGTGGCCATCGGCCGCCACGGCAACTTCCTTACGTGGGGATTCGCCGCATCGCCCGCCTACCTGACCGAAGAGGCCAAGGCCGTGCTGGCCAATGCCATCTGCTACATCGCCCGCTTCAAGGGCAAGGGCATGCTCGTGCGCAAGTACAACGACCGGATCGCCACACGCGAATACCTGCGCGAGCTGACCTACCTGGCCTCGATGGAGCCCTACGAGGAGCGCGTCGGCTGGACCGAGGAGGCCAACCGCGAGGGGGCCGAGAAGCAGGCTGCGGCACGTGCCAAGAAGGCTCGCGGAGAGAAGCTCTCGGACGAGGAGAACTACTACCTCAACTTCAAGCCCCAGCGTCCGATGACGCTCGAGGAGTATCTGAAGCGGTACGAAAAGGAGGCTTTCGAGGTGCTGGGCACCGACCTGGAGGCCTATCCGAAATACTATACCGAGAACCGCGACTACTTCTACGGCGGCGAGGGAATGTACGTGATGACCGTGGATGAGGACTGCAAGGCCTGGGGTATCGCAAACAACGACATCCGCCTGCTCGAGAAGGCCGTATCGTGCCTCGAGCAGGGCCAGGAGGTCGAGCGGGCCGAGCGGGTGCTGCGGCGCTACACGCTCTGTACGTTCACACGGCCCGAGGAGTGGCGCCAGTGGCTCGACACGTATCGCGACAAGATCTTCTTCACCGAGTCCGGCGGATGGTTCTTCATGGTGGACGGACCGGCCTCGCTGCCCGGAAACGATTACCACGCCCGCGAGAAGGCCGCAAAGGAGGCTTCGGCCGAGGCCGAGCGCAAGCAGGCCGAGTTGGGCGAGACCTCGCAGGCCGAACCGGTGGCCGTGGCGGCCCGGATGGTCGGCCAGGGCGACAGCCGTGCCATCGAGGTGCGCATGCGCATCCACCCCGGATTCCACGTATACCGGCAGGTAGGGGCATCGGATCCCTACATTCCGCTGACGGTGGAGGCCTCGCTGCCCGAGGGATGCACGGCCGGCGAACTGATCGCCCCGGCCCCGCAGCAGTCGGGATCGGCCGGAACGACCGTCTACGAGAACGAGGTGACGCTGACGCTGCCCGTCAAGGGCAACGGCACGGGAACGGCCACCTGCACGGTGGGCTGGCAGAGCTGCGACGACCACGTCTGCACCCCGCCCCAGACCCGTGAGTTCACGCTCCGGATCGAATAACGGGCCGCAGGCAGCGGCAAACACGGGAAACGGCGGAGGGTCTTCGGGCCCTCCGCCTTCGTTTTTCCGTTTTCCACACGGCCGGAAGGAGCCGGGGAGAGGCTGGCGGCAAGGCCGGGCAGACGGGACGAAGGGCGGGAACGCGGTCTGGCGGAACCCGGAGGGAGAAGGCAAAGGAGGCGGAATGCGGTGCGTGGCGTTTTTTTGCGTATCTTTGCCCCGCGCATCAAGGCGCACACTACCCTGCCCTATGAAAATCGCAGATATCGACCTGGGCGAAAAGCCCCTGCTGCTCGCCCCCATGGAGGACGTCACGGACCCCTCGTTCCGCTACATGTGCAAACGGTTCGGGGCCGACGTGGTATACACCGAATTCATCTCCTCGGACGGACTCATACGCGACGCCGCGAAGTCGCTCAAGAAACTCGAGATCGACGATGCGGAACGGCCCGTCGGCATACAGATCTACGGGCACCTGATCGAGCCGATGGTCGAGGCCGCCCGGATGGCCGAAGCCGCCGGACCGGACATCATCGACATCAACTTCGGCTGCCCGGTGAAGAAGATCGCCGGACGCGGGGCCGGGTCGGGGATGATGCGCGACGTACCGCTGATGGTCGAGATGACGCGGCAGATCGTCCGCGCCGTGAAGAAACCCGTGACGGTGAAGACCCGGCTGGGCTGGGACGAGGAGTCGAAGAACATCGAGGAGATTGCGCTCCGCCTGCAGGATGTCGGCATCGCCGCGCTCACGATCCACGGCCGCACGCGGGCCCAGATGTACCGCGGCGAAGCGGACTGGACCCTGATCGGGCGCGTGAAGAACAACCCGCAGATCCGGATCCCGATCATCGGCAACGGCGACGTCGATTCGGGGCCCAAGGCCAAAGAGATGTTCGACCGGTACGGTGTGGACGGCGTGATGATCGGCCGCGCAACCTACGGCCGGCCGTGGATCTTTCGCGAGGTGAAGCACTACCTCGCGACGGGCGAGGTGATGCCCCAGCCATCGGTCGTCGAACGGGTGGAGATCGCCAAGGAACATCTGCGCAAATCGCTGGAGATCAAAGGAGAGCATGTCGGCATTCTCGAAATGCGGCGTCATCTGACCAACTACTTCAAGGGGTTGCCGAATTTCAAGGAGACGCGTCTGAAGCTGGTCACGTCACTCGACATCGACGAACTTTTCGCCACGCTCGACTGTGTGGCCGAGCGCTGGGGAGGATACGACCTCTCGGAGGCGGTGCCCGCTCCCCTCTCGCACGATCTGTAACCCGAAACGCGATACAAAGACGAAACGGCACCGTGCAGCTGCACGGTGCCGTTTCGTCTTGCGGGAGCCCGGAAGCCCGGGCGTCGGCCCCACCATGCGGCCGTTACTTCAGCACCCGCTCGATGTAGGCCTTGTAGTCCTTCACGACGGGTTTGTAATCCTCGTCCTCGAAAAGGGGCGAGGAGATCAGGAAGTCGGCCGTCGAACGATTGACGGCCGTCGGCACATTATAGAGCGTCGCCAGGCGCAGGAGGGCCTTGACATCGACATCGTGGGGCTGCGCCGACATCGGGTCCCAGAAGAAGATCAGCGCGTCGATGCGTCCGTCGGCGATGAGCGAACCCAGCTGCTGGTCGCCGCCCAACGGGCCCGACTTAAGCAGCGTGATCTGGAGTTCGGGATGCGGCAGCGTGTTCAAATCGTGCTCTCCCCGGTGGTCGCGCAGCGTCCGCTCGACCATCTTGCCCGTCGTCCCGGTGCACACCAGATGGTGTGCGCTCAATTTCGCACAATTCCATTCGACCCATTCGGCCAGGTCGCGTTTCATGTTGTCGTGGGCTACCAGAGCCAGCACTTTCGTCTTCCGATCCATAATCGACATGATGTTTTGTTCCTGTTCCGCAAAAATAGTACAATTCGCCGGAAAACGGACTCCGGAGCAGCCCGGAGGACAAAAAAAATCCCGACCCGGAGCGGGTCGGGAGGTCTTGCCTGCCAGGCAGAGGCCAGGCAGCGGATCGGGCACGGCGGATCAGGCCTCGGCGGATCAGGCCTCGGCAGGAGCCTCGTCGGAGGCCTCGTCCAGTGCGGTCTTGAACTCCGTGAAGCCGGCACGCACCAGGATGTTGTACCACGAGAAGCATTTCTTCATGTCGGAAACATGGACGCGGTCGCGGTCGTACTCCGGAAGCACCTCGGCGAAGTAGGCCTTCAGGTGCTCGGGCGTCTCCTTCGGGTCGATGGCCTCCTTGCCGCCCGTGTGGGCATAGATGCGCGTGAAGACATCGGCCAGAGCGATGTCGTCGCCCTCGGTGAACATCGAAATCTCGGACAGCGCGCTCACCTTGGCCGTGGCCGAGGCATTCATCCGGCGGCCGTCGATCAACGACTCGACGATCACGCCGCGCGTCGATTGCGCCACGTATTTATAAAGCCCGGGCTGTCCCGAAATCGCAAGAATCTCTCTCAGTTCCATAGTCTGTAAAAATATCTTTGGGTTAATGGTTACTCCTTCTTCAGGTGGACGTCCATCTGCGGGAACGGGAAGTTAATGCCCGCGGCGGGAAGCTCCTTGTAGAAGCGTTCGTTGTATTCAAAATAGACGTTCCAATAGTCCACATTGCGCGTCCATGCACGGACGGTGAGATTCACCGAACTGTCGGCGAGCGCTCCGACCCACACCACGGCCGAAGCCGGAGCCTCGGGTTCGCGCAGGATGCGCGCATCGGCGGAGAACATCGCCAAGATGGCCTGCCGCGCCGCATCGACGTCATCGCCGTAGGAGATGCCGACCGTCCAGTCCACACGCCGCAGGTCGGCCGTCGAGTAGTTGTCGATGATGGCCGTGGCGATCGAGTTGTTGGGGATGTAGATCGTCTGGTTGTCCACCGTAGTGATGACCGTCGAGAAGAGCTTGATCTCGCGCACCGTGCCCGACTGGCCCTGGGCCGAGATGTAGTCGCCCACGCGGTAGGGCTTCATCAGCAGGATCATCACCCCGCCGGCGAAGTTCTGCGCCGTGCCGCTCAGGGCCATACCGATGGCCAGAGTGGCGGCCGAGAAGACGGCGATGAGCGACGTGACATTGACGCCCAAAGTCGAGACCACGATGAGTACCAGCAGCAGCATGAAGACCACGCGGACCGTATTGCGCAGGAACGAACGCAGCGAGATATCGACCTGGCGCCGCTCGCAGATCGCATCGAGGAAGCGGATCAGACGCCGCACGATCCAGCGCCCGATGAAATAGATGGCCAGCGCGATGAGGATCTTCACCACGATCCAGATCGACTCCGAGAGCAGGCTGCGCAACAGCGAATCGATATCCAGGTTGGCCAGCCGGCGCACGGCCTCGGCGAAGTTGGCCTTCTGGACGCTGTCGGGAACGATCAGCGGCGCAGCCTCATCAGCGGCCGCAAAGAGCGGCGAAAACAGGGAGGTCAGCAAATTCATGTTCGTTTCACATACGGTTTACTCGGCAAAAATAGCCAAAAAATGGAGATTTTATTAACTTTGTCCATATTTTACGACATTTAAACGAAATGAGCACCATGCAGCCGCTGAACCAAGTAGAGATCATACAGATCAACATCTCCGGTGCGGACAAGCCCGGAATGACCTCCTCGCTGACCGAGATCCTCGCACGATATGACGCCTCGATCCTCGACATCGGACAGGCCAACATCCACCAGTCGCTCACGCTCGGAATCCTCATCCGCACGACCCCCGACAAGTCGGGAAACATCATGAAGGAGCTGCTCTTCAAGGCTTCGGAGTTGGGTGTGATGATCCGCTTCACCCCCATCTCGGCCGAGCAGTACGAAGACTGGGTCAGCCGCCAGGGCAAGAACCGCTACATCATCACCCTGCTCGGGCGCACGGTGACCGCACGCCACATCGCCGAGGTGACGAAGGTCGTGGCCGAACACGGGCTGAACATCGACGCCATCAAGCGCCTGACGGGCCGCGTGCCCCTGCGCGAGGAGGACCGCCGGGCCCGCTCGTGCATCGAGCTCTCGGTGCGCGGATCGCTCACCGACGAGGAGCGCAGCACGATGCAGGAGGGGTTCATGAACCTCTCGGACCAGGGGCTCGACGTCTCCTTCCAGAAGGACGACATCTACCGCCGCAGCCGGCGCCTGATCTGCTTCGACATGGACTCGACGCTCATCGAGACGGAGGTGATCGACGAGCTGGCCGAAAGGGCCGGCGTCGGGCCGCAGGTGCGCGAGATCACGGCCAGCGCCATGCGCGGCGAGATCGACTTCCGCGAGAGCTTCACCCGGCGGGTCGGACTCCTGCGCGGACTCGACGTCTCGGTCATGGAGGAGATTGCACGCTCGCTGCCCATCACCGAGGGACTCGAACGCATGATGACCGTGCTCAAGCGCGTGGGATACAAGACGGCGATCCTCTCCGGCGGCTTCACCTACTTCGGGAACTACCTCCGCCAGAAATACGGGTTCGACTACGTCTACGCCAACGAGCTCGAGATCGAGGAGGGCAAGCTCACCGGACGCTACGTCGGCGAGATCGTGGACGGGCGCCGCAAGGCCGAACTCCTCCGCCTGCTCTGCCAGTTCGAGGCGATCAACATCGCGCAGTCGGTGGCCGTCGGCGACGGGGCGAACGACCTGCCGATGCTCAACCTCGCAGGTCTCGGAATCGCCTTTCACGCCAAACCCAAGGTCAAGGCCACGGCCCGGCAGTCGATCTCGACGATCGGACTCGACGGAATACTCTATTTCCTCGGACTGAAGGATTCGCGCATCGAGGAATGAGGCGGCGGATGCGGTGGCTCGGGATCGTCGCGGCGGCTGCAGTTGCGGCCGGCTGTTACGACTCCCGCTTCGGGCAGCCCGGGGCGGAGCAGGTGCCGTGGACGCCGACCGAGCACATCGCCGCCCTGCGGGAGCGGTATGCCGGGGAGACGTTCGAGGTGACGGGAGACATCGTCGTCGAGGGCGTAGTTACATCCGACGATACACGAGGCAACTTCTACCGCTCGCTCTGCATCGAGGAGCAGGGCGCGGCGATCGAGATCATGACCGGGACGGACCACCTGCACAACGACTATCCGCGGGGGTGCCGTGTCGTGCTGCGCCTCAGGCAGCTGGCCGTCGGCGAGAGCCGCGGGGTGCTCCAGGCGGGGCGGATGCCCGCGCCCGGGAGCAGCTACGCCACCGACTACATCGGCTCGCAGGCGGCACTCGACCGGGTATTGGCCCGTTGCGGCGGCGAGGTGAAGGAGCCGGAACCGACGCTGCGGACGATCGGCGGGCTGGAGCCCCGCATGTGCGGCACGCTGGTACGGATCGAGGAGCTGCGCTACGAGCCCGAAGAGCTCGCTCCGTCGCAATGGGCCGGATACAAGCGCTTCACTGATGCCGAAGGTCGGGAGATACGCACCTATGTGCGCACCTATGCCGACTTCGCCGAAGAGGAGGTTCCGGTCGGAGCGGTTACGCTCACGGGGATTCTCCAGCTCGACGGGAAGGAGTACATACTCAAACTGCGCGATGAAAACGACTGCCGACCGATGCCGTAAGGCCGCAAGGAGCGGTGCGTCCGCCCGAAGAGCGGTCGGGGTGCTGGCGGCAGCCGGTATGCTCGCCGCGGCGGGGTGCGACCGGGCCACGGAGCCGCGCCCCCGGGAGGAGCAGCCCGTGCGGCACACGATCGCCTACCTCAAATCACTGTGCGACGGGGCCGAAAGCCGGCTGGTGACCCGCGAGATCACCGTCCGCGGGTTCATCACCGCGAACGACCGCTACGGGGAGTTCTACAAATCCATCGTTCTGGAGGACGAGACGGGCGGAATCACCGTGGCCGTCGATCAGACGGGTACGGCCGCCGAATTTCCCTTCGGGTATGTGGCCACGCTGCACGGCGCGGGGCTGCGGCTCTGCGCCTACGGCGGAAAGGTCGGGATCGGCATCGGCGCCGGAGAGCAGGGAGCCGAGGGGATTCCGGCGGAGGAGACGGGCCGATACCTCACGGTAGAGCCGCCCGGCGAGGAGCGCCACACGGCCCGGACGGTGACCATCGACGGAATCGGACCCGGGCTCGTCGATACCCGGGTGCGGATCGACGGCGTGCGCTTCGTCGAGAGCGGCGCGACGTGGTGCGACACCGACCCCGAAACGGGGCGGACGGTGACCACCGAGCGGACGATCGTGGACGAGCAGGGCAACACGCTCGCCGTGCGCACGCTCGGGAGCTGCTCCTACGCAAAGGAGCCTCTCCCCGAAGGAAGAGGCTCCCTGTATGGCGTGGTGGACTGCTTCAGCGGCAAATACTCGCTCCGCGTCACCAACCGCGACCTGCTGTTCCCCTAACGCTGCAGCGCCTCCCAAAGCATGTCCTTCAGGCGCGCGATGTTCAACCCCGAGACCGAAGAGATGAAGACCGAGGGAATGCCCTCGGGCAGGTGTGCGCGCAGCTCCTCGAGCAGCCCGTCGTCGAGCATGTCGCACTTGGTGACGGCCAGCAGCCGCTCCTTGTCCAGCAGCTCGGGGTTGTACTGCGTCAGCTCGCCCAGCAGGATGTCGTAGTCGCGGCGGATGTCGTCGCTGTCGGCCGGAATCATGAACAGCAGCACGGAGTTGCGCTCGATGTGGCGCAGGAAGCGCGTGCCCAGGCCGCGGCCCTCGTGCGCCCCCTCGATGATGCCGGGGATGTCGGCCATGACGAACGACTTGTGGTCGCGAACCTCGACGATGCCCAGATTGGGTTCGAGCGTCGTGAAGGCGTAGTTGGCGATCTTCGGCTTCGCGGCCGAGACGACCGACAGCAGGGTCGATTTCCCGGCATTGGGGAAGCCGACCAGCCCGACGTCGGCAAGCACCTTCAGTTCGAGGATGAAGGCTCCCTCCTCGCCCTCCTCACCCGGCTGGGCATAGCGCGGCGTCTGGTTCGTGGCGCTCTTGAAATGCCAGTTGCCCAGGCCGCCCCGGCCGCCCTTGAGCAGCACGAGCCGCTCGCCGTCGGCGGTGACCTCACCGACCGTCTCGGTCGTCGTCGTGCCGTCCTCGAGCTCGACAACCCGCTTGGCCACCGTGCCCAGCGGCACGGGGATGACGATGTCGCGGGCATCCTTGCCCGACGAGCGGGCACCGGATCCGTTCTGTCCGTCCTCGGCGAACTGGTGGCGCTGGTACTTGAGGTGGATCAGCGTCCAGTACTGTCTGTCGCCCTGCAGCACGATGCTGCCGCCCTTGCCGCCGTCGCCGCCGTCGGGACCGCCGAAGGCCACGAACTTCTCGCGCCGGAAATGGGCCGAACCCGCGCCGCCGTGGCCCGAGCGGGCGAAAATCTTCACGTAGTCTACGAAATTGGAACCTGCCATAATCTGTTCTTTCTCGCTGCAAAGATAGTGCAAGCGGCGTGCAATCACAAATTTATTTCTCGGCGGAGGAGTCCGGCAAAAGGGAAACGGGCGGAGGATGTCGTCTCCTCCGCCCGCAGCAGGTCGATTGCGCTCCCCCGCAGCGCGGTCAGAGCGTCAGCGGCTCATAGGGAAGCCCCCACGCCTCGGCAACCGGGCGGTAGACCACCTTGCCCTCGACGATGTTGAGACCCAGGGCCAGTTCGGGGTTCTCCTGCGCGGCGCGGCGCCAGCCCTTGTCGGCCAACTGGATGGCGTAGGGAAGCGTGGCGTTGGTGAGCGCCAGCGTCGAGGTGCGCGGCACGGCGCCCGGAATGTTGGCCACGCAGTAGTGCAGCATGCCATCGACGTAGTAGACCGGATCCTCGTGGGTCGTCGGACGCGAAGTCTCGAAGCAGCCGCCCTGGTCGATGGCCACATCGACCATCACCGTACCCGGGTCCATCTCCTTGAGCATGTCGCGCGTCACGAGCTTCGGGGCCTTGGCGCCCGGAATCAGCACCGAACCGATCACCAGGTCGGCGTGCTTGAGTTCCTGGCGGATGTTGTACTCCGAGGACATGAGCGTCTTGACGTTCTTGGGCATCACGTCGGCCAGATAGGTCAGGCGCTGCAGCGAGATGTCGCAGATCGTCACGTCGGCGCCCGTGCCGGCTGCCGTGCGCGCCGCGGCCGTACCCACGACGCCCGCGCCGATGACGAAGACCTTGGCCGGCTTCACTCCCGGAACGCCGCCGAGCAGCACGCCCTTGCCGCCGCGGGGCTTCTCGAGGAAATAGCGCCCCTCCTGTGCCGCCATGCGGCCGGCGACTTCGGACATCGGAATGAGCAGCGGCAGCGAATGGTCGGCCCGCTCGACCGTCTCGTAGGCGCAGCAGATGGCTCCGCTGTCGATCATGGCGTGCGTCAGCGGCTCGCTGCTGGCAAAGTGGAAATAGGTGAACACGAGCTGGCCCCGGCGGATGAGCTTGTACTCGGGAGCGATCGGCTCCTTGACCTTGATGATCATCTCGGCCGTGGCATACACGTCCTCGATCGTCGGGAGGATCGAGGCGCCGACCGCCGTATAGGCCGCATCCGGGAACCCGCTGTTTTCACCGGCCGTAGCCTGCACATAGACCTTGTGGCCCCGTTTGGTCAGCTCCTGCGCCCCGGCCGGCGTGAGTCCGACGCGGTTCTCGTTGTTCTTGATCTCCTTGGGAATTCCGATAATCATAATGCGGGAAGTTTTTAAAGTTTTAGGTTTTGGCTCCCCAAATTACAAAAATCGCAAGAAACCGCAAAGCCGATCGACGATTTTTTCGCAAAAGTCTAAAACCGGTACGAAACCGTAACGTAGAATGACCGCGGCCAGGCATGGCTGCAGCGCGAGGCGTGGGGTTCATAGAAGACGGCGTCGCCCGCCGGGATGCGGCGCAGGCGGTTCGACTCGTAGACCGCATAGAGCGTCCGGTCGCCCGTCAGGTTGCGGAGCATCAGCCCGGCCGTGAGGCGCGAGCGGCCGAAATAGAAGGTGCGGAAGAGCGAGGCGTCGAGCGTGAAGGCGTCGGGCAGCCGCTCCTGGAGGGTAAGGGCACGGAAGAGCTCGGGGGTGATGCCGGCCTGCTGCGTCACGCGGTCGGTACGGCGCAGCACGGAGGGCTCGGCGTAGCGGGCTCCGGCATAGCCGGCCGAGAGGTGGCAGCTCCAGCCGCGGGGGCCGAAGTAGGTCAGCTCGGCGGAGGAAGTAAGCTGCGGGGCCCCGCCTACCCTGCAGCCGCCCATGCGGCTGACCGAGCGGGTGAGGATCTCGGTGTTGTCCACATCAGAGAGGAGCGTGACGCGGGGATCGCGGACATAGGCATAGCGCGCGGCCGATGCAGCCAGCGCAAGGCGCCAGCGGTACGAGAGGCGCAGGGAGGCGCCGAGTTCGACGCCGCAGAGCGACTGTCCGATGCCCGAAACGGCCAGGTCGCAGTAGAGCGCCGCGAGGTCGTCGTAGCAGCGGCGGGTCTCCGAACCATCGAGGCGCAGCGTGGCGAAGGCCGTGAGCTGCAGTTCGACGTCGCGGCCCGTGCGGCGGAAGGTCAGCTCGGCCGACCGGATGCGCTCGGGGCGGGGATCGGCGACCGTGCGGTTGTTGTAGAGGGGCTGGTAGAAGAGCGCCTCGGAGAGGGGCGCCGAGGAGCCGGCAAAGGCGGTCAGCGAAAGGTAGCTGCGCGGCGTGAAGGACCAGCCGACGAGCAGTTTGAAGCGGTAGGGCGTAAAGTGCAGGCGGCGCGAGGGGCCGAAGGAGAGCGCCCCGGGAAAGAGCTCCTTCTCGTAGTAGCCCCGGCGGCGGACCGTCGTGCGTCCCAGTTCGGCACCCGCTTCGGCATGGAGGCGGTCGGAGCGGTAGACGGCCCGGAAGAGGATGCGAAGGTCGCGGCGGAGCAATGCATAGTCGTAACCGAAGCGGTCGCCTGTGCGGACCTTGCGGTCGGGGTGGCGCAGGTCGTTCTGGAGCAGGTTGCCGTAGGTGTCGTCGTCGATCAGGTACTGGTCGATATCCGTGAGGTGTGAGGCGCCGAGCAGGTCGCGCATCTGCTTGTGGAAGCGCGAGCGGTCGGCACGCAGCACGGCCCCGAGGCGAAGCGTCAGACGCGGGTCGGGGCGGGTGACCAGAACGGCCGAGAGGGTCAGGTCGGTGCGGCGCTCGACACGGTCGGAAAGGGCGTAGGTCGCATCCCCGTCGGCGGAGAGTCGGTTGCGGCGGATGAGGGCGTCCCAGTCGATCTGCGTGTAGCGCGGATCGTCCGCCAGCCAGGCGTCGCGGGTCTCGCGGTCGCCGGTATGGCTCGGCAGGTAGCGGTAGTTGTCGGGCATCGGCGTGCGGGCGTCGAACCAGTCGAGCATGCTGTAGCGGAGGACGCCGGCCTCGGAGGAGAGGCCCGCACGAAGTTCGGTGTGCGCCGAGAGCGGGACGGCGAGGTCCGCAACGGCGAGCGGAAGGATCTCGCGGCGCACCCGCGAGTTGCGCACGCGCCCCGACTGGTAGCCCCAGGCCGGGTTGTAATAGGGGTCGTCTGTCAGCGAGAAGGCTTCGGCCGAGCTGGAGAGGCGCGTGCCCTGCATCGAGACCGGAAGAAGGAAGAGCAGCGAGGCCCTGGCGCCCGAAGCGAAGGAGCGCGAAAGGCGTAAACCGCCAGTCAGGGCGTGGGTGAAGACCCCCTCGATCAGCAGGTCGCGGCCCGTGCGGGCATCGAAGGCCAGGGCAAGCGACCACGGCCCGCGGCGAAGCGAGGCGGCGGCCTTCGCGCCGACGCGGTAGTTGCGGTCCGAGAAGCGGACCGAGGCGAGGTAAGGAAGCAGCGGCTCGCCATCCGGGAAACGAAATTCCCGGGTGCCGCCCGCACCGCCGAGTTCGGTTTCGGCGGGAGTGGCACCCGGGAAGATGTGCTCCTCGGCTCCGAGAAGCCGGAGCGTCGGGAAATAACGGTAGGAGACCTCCGTCTGTCCGAGGCGGGCGAGCTCCTCATCGTACGGCAGGCCCCGCCGGCGCTGCGCCACACGCGGCAGCGCAAAGTCGGAGGCGGCGCCGTAGAGGTCGCGGGCCGTCTGGATGGCCCGATAGAAGAGCGTCGAATCGGTTGTCAGCAGCTCCCTCCGCTCCTCGCGCCCGGCATAGGGGTAGTATTCGTCGTCATCGGGCGACTGGGCCGCAGCCGATCCGGCGAAGAGCACCAAAAGCACGAGAAGCGGCGCGCGGAACATGGCTTGCGGCGCGCGTCAGAGGGTACGGAGCGTCTCCTTGAGCAGGTCCCAGAACTTCGGCACCGTGGCGATCTCGAGGCGCTCGTCGGGCGAGTGGACGCCGCGGAGCGTCGGCCCGAAGGAGACCATCTCGAGGTGGGGGTATTTCTCAAGGAAGAGTCCGCACTCGAGGCCTGCATGGATGGCACGGACCTTCGGCGTGGTGGCGAAGAGGCGCTCGTAGGCCGCAACGGTGACGGCCAGCAGGCGCGACGAGGGATCGGGAGCCCAGCCCGGATAGCCGTCGGAGTGGACGACCTCTGCGCCGGCCAGCGCGAAGACCGACTCGACGGCCTGCATGGCATAGCGCTTGGCGCTCTCGACCGACGAGCGCTGCGAAGTGGTGACCACGATGCGGTCGTCGCCCTCGAACTTCACCGAGGCGAGGTTGGTCGAGGTCTCGACCAGGCCCGGCACGGCGAACGACATGTCGAGCACGCCGTTCGGGACACCGACCAGGGCCAGCACCAGGGCCCGCTGGGCCGATTCGTCGAGCACGGGGGCCGGGGCAGCCTCGTCGAGCGTGATGCGGAAATTCGGCTCGCGGAGGTGGAACTCGGCGCCGAGTTCGGCGGCAAACTCCCCGAACCAGCTGCGGAATGCAGCCTCGCAGGAGGCGGGGATGCCGAAGAGGACCTCGGCTTCGCGCGGGATGGCATTGCGCAGGTTGCCGCCGTCGAAGCGGCTCAGGCGCAGGGCGAAGCGCTGCCAACCCTCCCAGAGCAGGCGGGCGGCCGTCTTGTTCGAATTGACTCGTCCCTTGTCGATGTCGTCGCCCGAGTGTCCGCCCTGCAGGTCGGAGACGCGGACGCGGAAGAAGCGGTGGTCGGCAGGGGCCGCAACGGTCGTATAGCGGAACGTGGCCAGCGTGTCGATGCCGCCGGCGCAGCCGATGAACAGCTCGCCCTCGTCCTCGGAGTCGAGGTTGATCAGGTAGGTGCCCGTGAGCATTCCCTCGCCCAGTCCGAAAGCACCCGTGAGGCCGGTCTCCTCATCGACCGTGAAGAGCGCCTCGAGGGGTCCGTGCTCGACCGACGGGTCGAGCAGCGCGGCCAGCGCGGCGGCCATGCCGATGCCGCAGTCGGCGCCGAGCGTCGTGCCCTCGGCCTTGACCCACTCCCCGTCGATGCGGGTACGGATGGCGTCGTGCTCGAAGTCGAACTCCACGTCGGAGTTCTTCTCGCAGACCATGTCCATGTGCGACTGGAGGATGACCGCCGGACGGTTCTCGAAGCCCGGGGTGGCGGGTTTGCGCATGACGACGTTGCCCGTCGCATCCTTGCGGTATTCGATGCCGTGGCGCTCGGCGAACGCCACCAGGAAGTCGATGATCCGGCCCTCCTTCTTCGAGGGGCGCGGAACCTGCGTGATGGCATCGAACTGTTCCCAGACGATGCGCGGTTCGAGAGAGGTGATGGATGACATAGCAGATTGGTTTTATGGGTTCATGCGATGATGATCGGATTCAGCCGGCGAACCGGCTCGGGCGGGCCAAAAGCCGCACCCGCACAGCCCTTGCGGAAGATGGCCCGGCACCGGAATCCCGACGGATTTCCAGTGCCGGCCGGAAGGGAGGATCAGAGGATGATTTCACCCTCGACCGTACCCTGGTCGCCCCACCCTTCGATCGTTGTCTTGCCGATCTCGACGCGCCCTTCCTTGAGCGTCAGTTCGACATGGAGCTGCATGCCGCCAAGCAGTTCGTCGTGCGAGCCGGCATGGTCGCTCAGCGGAACCCGGCAGGTCCGGTCGTCGAACCGGAGTTCGAACTCCACATCCGAAGTCTTCTGGGGCACGAGCAAGAAGAAGACCGACTTGCCCCGGGCGGAGAAGGAGGCCTTGCGGCCCTCGTCGGTCTTCAACGTACCGTCGAGCAGATCGACCGTGCAGGCCGAACGGGCCGTACATACGGTCTGGACGCTCTCGGTATCGACATCGGAATCATCCGTGAAGGTCACCACCAGACGGTGCATGGCATGACGGAAGGTCAGATCGACCGGAGCGGTCGTTCCTGCAGGCACATCGGCCGTGCGGGCCAGCAACAGGTCCTTGTCGGCCTCCGTCTCCAGGTCGAAGGCGAATTGTGCTCCGGAGAGGTCCCGCTTCGGGTAGCAGGCCGCAAAATGCACCTTCTCGGGCGAGGAGGCGAACGTTACATCCTTCCAGTAGAGCTGCGTGGCGCCCGTCTCGTAATCGAAATCGAGCAGGCCGTCGGCTCCGTCGGAAACAAGCAGCGAGAAGTGGTCCCCGTCGGCGAACGACCCGCTGCCGTTGCTGTCGAGGGAGGGTGTGCGCATCTCGCTGCGGTCCAGAATCGAGGTACGGATGCCGATCTTTGCGTCGGCAACGGGTTTGTCACCCGACTTCTCGCTGCTGCAGCCGCAGCAGGCCCACATGGCCGCAGCCATGAATGCAAAATATGAAACTTTCATGTTCTTTCCTTTTTTTGGTTATACATTACAGCCGGTTCGACGGATGCTCTCCGCCCGGCCCGGAAAAGCCGTATTCCATCCGGAACGAAGCATGCATCACAGATGCAGGTACTCCTTCCAATACTCCTGACCCAGCGAAACGGTAAACAGACGGTTGATGGGTAACGTCACGTCCTCCGAACCGATATAGTCATTGCTGTAGTGCGTCGTGGTTGCCGTACTTCCGGGCAAGATGACATAGACGATCCGCAGACGGATGCATCCGACATTGTAGGGCCCGTACTGATTGCGGTCGTTGTTGTCGGCGATGTAAATATAGGAGACATCACCCTCGTCGTTGAACTCGGCCCCCCACATTGTCACTACATGGCCCGTGCGGACCTCTCCGATGGTCAGCCCCAACCCCTTCTTGTTGGTCAGTGCGTCCTTGATGACCTTGTTGAAGTTCTCACGGCTCAAACCGCCCACATTTTGGGAAAGCTTGACCCCTTCGGGGAAGACCTCCTTGAAATAGCCTGCCTTGTTTTTGGGGGTTCTCAAAAGAGGAGCCGAGGGCTCGATACCGTGGATGAACCAGTTCACCCCTGCATCGCCGTAGCCGGCCTTGTCATAGAACGAATCAATAAAACACTGGAATATGTCGCTCTCCTGCGGCTTATCAAGCGGATACGCATAGTCGGGACCCGTATAGCGATCGCCATAGAGATCGATATACTCCTTGTTCTGGGCGATCCACCAGTGCATGAGGTTCGAAGCCGTCGCAGCCCAGCACAACATGCCGTCGGGCACCCCGTCCGGATTTGCCGTGGGATTACGCTTGTTGCAATCATACCAGCCGTACTCCGGTTTCCACGGCAGGTAATAAGTCCAATAGAGATCGGGATAGAGCTGCAGCCAGTCGCCCTCTTCGGGAGGCGTGATCCCGTAAACCCAGCACTTCTTGCCGGCCCACTCGGAACCGTCGCCCTTCACCGACAGGCGGACGGTTGTCTGCTTGCCCGGAACGAAATCGACCAGCTCCGAGCCGTCGTTCAGCTGCTCCGGAGCCTTGAAGAAAGACTCCTTGCCGTTGGCGGAGATCTTCAGCAGCCCCTCGTCCGCCCGGTAGGGCGAAGCCGGCTGCGGAAAGATGATTGCCTCAAAACTTCCGTCGGCATTGCGGCGGGGTTCGATCCAGCCGAAATCGCCGTCGGATACCCGGGCCTCGCCGCTGAGCAGATCGAGCGTTCCGTCGAGTTTGCTGCGCACGGCAATCCCTGCGCCGTCCGTATTGCCCGAAAGGACCACCGTCACGCGGTGCAGGGCATGAGCAAAGGTGAAATCACCGCGGTATACCCCCTCTTCGAGCGTCAGGCGCGAAAACAACAGGTCGGAGGCGGCATGCCCCTCCCCGCTCTGGTCCGATGCAATGCGGAACGGGACGCCCTCGGTCTGTCCGGTCGAGAGTTCGTTTCCGCCGGCATACCAGGCCGACAGGTTCAGCCTTCCGCTGCCGAACTCCGACCGTTTGAGAAGAGGCAGCCACTGACCGCCGGTCAGCGTAAGCTGGCGGTAGCTGACATCGGTGCCGTTGTCGATATAGAGACCGATACGGTCGCCCTCGACGAAATCGCCGGAGCCGTCCTGCGCCACATCCGCCCGTGTCGCAGCCCGGGAGAAGGTGAGTTGCAGACAGCCGTCGCCGCCCGGTCCGTCGAATTCGGCTTTCTCAGAGGTACAGGCAGAAAATGCCACACAGCACACACCGATACAAAACCACTTGAAAATTTTCTCCAAATACAATGATTTTCTTCCCATACTTCAAAAAAGAGTAAAGTTTCAAATCTTCATGAATCAAACGTAAAACGGATGATCCAATCGGTTTTATTTTTGTTTTGTCCGGCGCAAAAATAGGAAAAAAGATCGGAATCTCCGCTTTCACACGGAGATTCCGATCATGTACTGCGGCCGTTGGGAGGAGTCGGCCGCAGCAAGGCTGTCAGCCACAGTAGAAATAGGTATCGACAAGGGCCTTGATCTTCGACTCGTCGCCGCCCAGCTCCTCGCGCAGGTGTGCGTCGCGGAAGGAGGCAAGGCGATCGACCAGTCCGTCGATCAGGCGCGGGGGGAAGACGCCGTAGCGCTCGTAGACGGCACGCTGCTCCGACAGGCGCCGGGCAGACTCCTCGCACGAGGCCGGGAGCTGGCTCAGGCGCTCGAGCACCTCGCGGTTGCGGTCGTCGAAGATGTTCACATCGACGTAGCGGTCGCGGGCATACTGCACCCCGTTCTCCATCTCGAAGCCGTGGCGCGCAGCAACGGCCAGACCCGCCAGCAGCAGGTAGATGTCGGCCGAGCCGTCGGGGCAGCGGAACTCGACGGTCTGCTTGAGGTTCACGTCCAGCGACGAGGGCTCCTCGTGCGGGTTGGCATCGCAGGCCATGCGGTTGGCGCCGGCACTCCAGCCCAGCGGCACGCGCACGAGCACCGAGCGGTTGCGGTCGCCCCAGCAGATGTTGGTCGGGGCCTCCTGGTGCGGCACAAGGCGGAAATAGGAGGTCGGATTCGTATTGCCGAAGGCCGTGAGCGAAGGAGCGAGCGAAAGGTAGCCCGCGATGGCCTTCAGTGCCGCCTCGGAGAGGCTGCCGTCGGCGTTGGTCATGGCGTTGCGGCCGTCGTGCATCAGGCGCGTGTGGATATGGAGGCCGCTGCCGGCCTTGCCGACGGTGATCTTCGGGGCGAAGGTGACATCGACGCCGTACTCGTAGGCCAGCGTGCGGATGATCCACTTGGCGACGAGCAGCTGGTCAGCCGCAGCCTCGAGGTCGGTAGGCAGGAACTCGATCTCGTTCTGTTCGTACATCAGTCCCTCCTGCGTGAAGTTGCCCACCTCCGAGTGGCCGTACTTGATCTCGCCGCCCGCCTGGGCGATGTACTGCATGGCGCGCATGCGGAACTCGGCCGCCTTGTTGAAGGGCGTGGACTCATGGTAGCCCCGCTGGTCGGCCGCAAGGAAGAGATCCTCCTTCGGGCTGACGACATAGAACTCCAGTTCGCCCATGACGTGGAAATCGAAACCCGTCACGCGGCGCAACTCTTCGTGTGCACGGCGCAGCGCCTGCTCGGGAGCCATGTCGAAGGGCTCACCGTCCTTGGTGTAGTAGCTGCACAGGATGTCGAGCGAGGGGATTTCGCTGAAGGGGTTGCGGAAGGCCGTGCGGTAGCGCGGCACAACGTAGAGGTCGCTCGAACCCGCCTCGATATAGGGGAAGAGGCTCGAACCGTCCACCCGCTCGCCGCAGGTGAGGATGCTCTCCAGGTAGGCCTCGTCGTTGATGACGAAATTCAGGGTCTTCAGACGCCCGTCCGCCCCCGGGTAACGGAGATTGATCATCTCGATGCCGTTCTCCTTGACATAACGGATCAGATCGGCACGCGTGAAATCGCAGCACGGCTTTCCGAGAAAGCGTACGAGCGGATTGGGATTCAGATCGGTATTCATATCGTTCTTGAAGTTTTAGGTTCGGTTTTCTTTCAATTCGAAATGCAAAACCTCGATAAAGATACAAAAAATTAATATCCACACAACACCTCGCCGCATTTTTTTTGCATCATTTCCTCTCCGGAAGCCGATTTACGGATTTTTTGCATACCTTTACCGAAAAAAAGGACACGATTTCGCAATGGATTTCAGAATCGGACACGGATACGACGTGCATGCCCTCAGGGAGGGGCTGCGGCTGGTGCTGGGGGGCATCGAGATTCCCCACGAGAAAGGATGTGTCGCCCACTCGGACGGTGACGTGGCGATACATGCCGTATGCGACGCCCTGCTGGGTGCCGCGGCGCTGGGCGATATCGGGCTCCACTTCCCCGACACGTCGGACGATTTCAAGGGCATCGACTCGAAGATCCTGCTGCAGCGGGTGGTCGCCCTGCTCCGCGAGCGGGGTTACGAGGTGGGAAACATCGACTGCACGATCCGCATGCAGCGCCCGAAACTCCGCCCCCACATCGACGCCATGCGCGCAGCGATGGCCGAGGCGATGGGGGTTGCCGTGGACCGCGTATCGGTAAAGGCGACGACCACCGAACGGCTCGGATTCGAAGGCCGCGAGGAGGGGGTGTCGGTATCGGCCGTGGCGCTGATCTTCCGTCCCTGACCGGAACGGGGAGTTCCTATATATAAAGCCGTCCCGCACAGATGCGGGGCGGCTTTCGTTTCGGGCAAAACCCGCGGGCGGCACCGGACGGGACGTGTGGAGTCGGGAGTGGACGCCCGCCCGAAGCAACGGTCCCGCAGGCGGTCAGTAGAGCTGCGAGATCGTACCGGTGTACTGCACGGGGTTGTACCACGGATTGGTGATCGTCAGGTTGGCGCCGCCCGTGCGGGTGAAGATCTCGAAGGTGAAGGTATAGGTCGAGGCGGTGAACATCGACGAAGAGAAGGTCACCATCCACCCCTCGTGCGTCTGTTCGGCCGTATAGCCCTGGACGCTCGGCAGCGTGTAGTTGAGCACCGTCACATAATAGGGAGCCACATACCCCTTCACGTAGGGCAGGCAGACATCCACCGTACCGTCCCAGACGCCCACGCTGAACTCGGGGTTCATGATCTGACGCATCGGGCCGGCCGGTTGGCGCTGCATCGTCTGCGGATTGAACTGGAAATTGCGCGACAGCACGAGCGAGTCCATCGACTTCGTGTAGTTGGCGATGCGCTCGGCACGCCGCTTCTCGCGGACTTCGCGGCGCTCTTCCTTCGGCGAGAGCACCTTCTTCTGCCCGATCACGGAGAGGACGGCCATGCACGACAGCAGCCCCAGCAAGATAATGATTGTTCTTTTCATAGCTCATAAGTTTGTGTACGGCCATGAAAAGCAAATCCGGTGCCCGAATCGCGCTAAAGCCCCATTTGTTTGAGAAATAGGCCCGTATAGCTCTCCGGGCACTGCGCCACGTCGTGCGGCGTGCCCGCCACGAGGATCCGGCCGCCGGCCGCTCCCCCCTCGGGACCGATGTCGATCAGGTGGTCGGCCACCTTGATGACGTCGAGGTTGTGCTCGATGACGATCACCGTATTGCCGCGATCGACGAGTTTGTTGAGCACGTCGAGCAGCAGGCGGATGTCCTCGAAGTGGAGGCCCGTCGTCGGTTCGTCGAGGATGTAGAGCGTGCGGCCCGTATCGCGCTTCGACAGCTCGGCGGAGAGCTTGATGCGCTGGCTCTCGCCGCCCGAGAGCGTCGTGCAGGGCTGGCCCAGCGTGAGGTAACCGAGCCCCACCTCCTGGATTGCACGCAGCTTCTGGTGGATCGAGGGGATGTTCTCGAAAAACTCCACGGCCATGTTCACCGTCATGTTGAGCACGTCGTCGATGTTGCGGCCCTTGTAGCGCACCTCGAGCGTCTCGCGGTTGTAGCGGTGGCCGCCGCAGGCCCGGCAGCGGACATAGACGTCCGGAAGGAAGTTCATCTCGATGGTCTGGACGCCGGCGCCGCGGCACTCCTCGCAGCGTCCGCCCTTGACGTTGAACGAAAAGCGGCCCGCCTTGAAACCCCGGATCTGGGCGTCGGGGGTCATCTCGAAGAGTTTGCGGATGTCCGAGAAGACGTTGGAATAGGTCGCCGGATTGGAGCGGGGCGAGCGCCCGATGGGCGACTGATCGACGACGACCAGCTTGTCGATGTGCTCGATGCCCTCGACCGAATCGTAGGGCAGCGGCTGGTCGTAGGAGCGGTAGAGCGCCTTCGAAAGGATCGGGCGCAGGGTTTCGTTCACGAGCGTCGATTTGCCCGAGCCGCTGACTCCCGTCACGCAGATGAACTTGCCGAGCGGGAACTCGGCGGTGACCCCCTTGAGGTTGTTGCCCCGGGCCCCGCGGATGACGATCCGCTCGCCCGTGCCCGGGCGCAGCGAGGCGGGAATCTCGATCCGCCGCCGGCCGGTCAGGTAGTCGGCCGTGATGCTGTCGGAGCGGAGGATGTCGTCGAAGCTCCCCGAGGCGACGATACGCCCCCCCTTGCGGCCGGCGCGGGGGCCCACATCGACGATGAAGTCGGCGGCGCGCATCATGTCCTCGTCGTGCTCGACGACGATCACCGAGTTGCCGGCGTCGCGCAGCTCCTCGAGGCTGCGGATCAGCCGCCGGTTATCGCGCTGGTGAAGGCCGATCGAGGGCTCGTCGAGGATGTAGAGGACATTGACCAGCTTCGAGCCGATCTGCGTGGCCAGGCGGATGCGCTGGCTCTCGCCGCCCGAGAGCGAACGCGACGAGCGGGCGAGCGAAAGGTAGCCCAGCCCCACATCCTGCAGGAAGCGGAGCCGCTCGCGGATCTCCTTGAGGATCTCCTGCGCGATGCGGCGCTCCTTGTCGCTCATCTGCTCCTCGACCGTGGCGATCCACCCGGCGAACTCCGAGATGGAGAGGGCCGAGACCTCGGCGATGTTCCTGCCCGCAACGCGGAACTGGAGCGCCTCCTTCTTCAGGCGCGAGCCGCCGCAGACCGAGCAGGTGCGGTAGACGAGGAACTGGTCGCGCCACTTCTGGCCGCGCTTCGAATCGTCGTCCTCGGTGCGGCCGATGTACTCGGCGACGCCCTCCCACTGCAGGAACTGGCGGCCGCCCGAGGAGCTGAACTCCGAGAGATCGACCGTCAGCGGCTCCGAGTCGCCGTAGAGCACGGCATTGAGCCCCTCCTCCGAGAAGCTCGAGATCGGGTCGTCGAGCGTGAAGTCGTAGCGCCGGCCGAGCATCTCCAGCTCGGCGAAGAGCAGGTTGTTGCGGTATTTGCCCAGGGGTTCGACGGCCCCCTCGCGCAGCGAAAGCTGCGGGTCGGGAACGATCTTCGCCAGGTCGAAGACCGCCTCCTCGCCCAGTCCGTTGCAGTGGGGGCAGGCCCCCTTCGGGGAGTTGAACGAGAAGGTGTGCGGCGCCGGGTCCTCGAAGGCCACGCCCGTCGAGGGGCACATCAGGTGGCGCGAGTAGAAGCGTTGCTGTCCGGTGCCGTAGTCGTAGACGGCCATCGTGCCCTTGCCCTGGCGCATCGACTCCTTGAGCGAGGTCATCAGCCGGTCGCGCGCGTCGGCCGAGACCTGGAGGCGGTCCACCACCAGGTCGATCGTGTGGATCTTGTAGCGGTCGAGGCGCATGCCGGCCGTGATCTCGCGGATCTCGCCGTCGATGCGGGCGTAGATGTAGCCCTTTCTGGCCAGCGACTCGAAGAGCTCCCGGTAGTGGCCCTTGCGGCCCTTGACCACCGGGGCCATGAGCGCGATGCGCCGCCCGTCGAAGCCCCCGAGGATGAGGTCGGCGATCTGGTCGTCGGAGTAGTGGACCATCTCCTCGCCCGTAACGGGCGAATAGGCCCGCGAGGCACGCGCGTAGAGCAGGCGCAGGAAATCGTTGATCTCCGTGACGGTGCCCACGGTCGAGCGGGGGTTCTTGTTGGTGGTCTTCTGCTCGATGGCCACCACGGGGCTCAACCCCGTGATCTTATCGACGTCGGGGCGCTCCATCGTCCCCACGAACTGCCGCGCGTAGGTCGAGAGCGTCTCCATGTAGCGGCGCTGCCCCTCGGCATAGATCGTGTCGAAGGCCAGCGAGGACTTGCCCGAGCCCGAGAGGCCCGTGATGACCACCAGTTTGCGGCGCGGGATCTCCAGATCGACATTCTTGAGGTTGTGCACCCGCGCACCGTATATCTTGATCGTATCTTCCATCGTGTTCGGTCGGCCGCACCGCGAAGGGCGGGGCTTCGGGCCCCGGGACCTGCGGTGCGAATCAGCGCGTAAAGATACGACTTTCGGCGGGGAAAAACAAGGAGGCGCAATCAGAGAAGCAGACGGAAGTCGTCGGCATCGCGCCAGGCGGGGAATTTCTCGCGGAAAAGGCGCTGCGCCCCGAGGTCGAACGACGAGACGAGCGTCGCGGGATCGGACCCCGCCTCGGCGAGTGCCCGGCCGCGGCAGTCGAGCAGCACCGAATCGCCCGAATAGAGCGACACGGGGTCGCGGCCCGTGCGGTTGGCCCCGGCCACGAAGCACTGGTTCTCAATGGCCCGGGCACGCAGCAGCGTACGCCAGACATCGCGGCGCGATGCGGGCCACGAGGCGCAGCAGAGGATGGCGTCGTAGTCGTCGCGCGAGCGGCTCCAGACCGGAAAGCGGAGGTCGTAGCAGACCAGCAACAGGAAGCGCACGCCGCGGTAGGTGACCACGACGCGGCGGTCGCCGGGCGTATATTCATCGGCCTCGCCGCCCGGGGAGAAGAGGTGGCGTTTGTCGTAGCGGGCACACTCGCCCGACGGGTAGACGAAGAGCATGCGGTTGAAGAAGCGGCCGTTCTCCGAGACGGCGAGGCTCCCGGCAAGGGCGCATCCGTAACGGCGTGCCCAGCGCTGCAGCGTCGCGGCGATCGGGCCGCCGTCCGGTTCGGCCGCCTCCGCGGCCCGGAGCACGAAGCCCGTGGCGAACATCTCGGGCAGCAGCACCAGGTCGGCCCCGGCTCCGGCAACAAGCGGCTCGAGCCGCTCGAGGTTCCGCTCGGGGTTCATCCACTCCATGTCCGTCTGGCAGACGGCGATACGCATTTCCATAGGCTTCGGTTTTTGCCGCTCCGCACGCTTCAGGGCCCACCCCGCACGGCGGAGGTCGGGCGGCACGGGCTGCGGCGCGGAGCGACGGCCCGTGCTCCGGGGGAATAAAGTTAGCGGTTTTCGGCCGCACGGCCAAATTCCGCGCCGTTTTTCGGAATCGCACCCCGGCGGGTTTGGATTCGCACGAAATAAAACGTAATTTTGCAGCCCGGAGGGGTTACCCCCGCAAACGACGACGAAAAAGATGATCAAAGCCGGACGCATTCAGACCCTGACCGTCAGCCGGACCTCCGACTACGGACTCTACCTGGCCGACGAGGAGCACAACGAGGTGCTCCTGCCGAACCGTTACACCTCGCTGGCCGACAAGACCGGCGACGCAAAGGAGGTGTTCGTATACCACGACTCGGAGGACCGGCTCGTGGCCACGACCGAACGCCCGCTGCTGCAGGTCGGCGAGGTCGGGGCGCTGCGCGTGGTAGACAAGACCCAGCACGGGGCCTTCCTCGACTGGGGCCTGCACGGCAAGGACCTCTTCCTGCCGAACCGCAACCAGCAGGGAGGCGTGGTGGTCGGGCACCGCTACGTGGTCTATCTCTACGAGGACAACGTCACGGGACGCTGCGTGGCCACGATGAAGCTGCGCGGGTTCATCGACAACGAGGTCATCACGGTACGCCCCCACCAGCAGGTGCGGATCGTCGTCGCCTCGCAGAGCGAGATCGGATACCGCGTGGTGGTCGAGAACCGTCACTGGGGCATGATATACAACAACCAGCTCTTCCGCCCGGTGGCCGTAGGCGACGCCCTGACGGGATACGTCCGCCGCATCACCGAGGACAACCGCATCGACATCAGCCTCCAGCAGACGGGATTTGCGCAGGTGAAGGATTCGGCGCAGGAGCTGCTCCGCATCCTGCGCGAGCACGGCGGAAGGCTGCCGCTCAACGACGACAGCTCGCCCGAGGAGATCGCACGCACGGTGCAGATGAGCAAGAAGGTATTCAAGCGCTCGCTGGGCATGCTGCTGCGCAGCGGCGAGGTAACACTGACGGAGGGCGGAATCGAAACCAACGCAGGCCATGGCGAAGATTAACACCGCGGAACGGGTCTCGGTCGAGGCCTCGGACAACTTCGTCTTCCAGCGTTCGCGGCTGGCCTACTGTGCCGCAGCCGAACGCATCGGCGGCGAGGTGCTCGAAATCGGCACCGGATCGGGGTACGGCATCGAACTCGTCGCACCGCACGCCCGGCGGTTCGTCACCATCGACAAGCACCGCCCGCAGGAGGAGCTGCTCGCACGCGGGGACGTCACGTTCCTCGAGGCCGTGGTGCCTCCCCTGCCCTTTCGCGACGCCTCGTTCGACTGGGTGATCTCGTTCCAGGTCATCGAACACATCCGCGACGATAGAGCATTCGTCGCCGAAATACACCGTGTCCTCCGGCCCGGAGGGCGGTTTCTCGTGACGACGCCCAACGCCCCGATGTCGCTGACGCGCAACCCGTGGCACGTGCGCGAATACACGCCCGAGGAGTTGCGCCAGCTGCTGCTCGGTCCGTTCTCCGAGGTCGAGGCGCTCGGGGTCTTCGGCAACGGGAAAGTCATGGACTACTACGAGGAGAACCGACGCTCGGTCGAGCGCATCACGCGCTTCGATCTGCTCGACCTGCAGCACCGCCTGCCCCGCTGGATGCTGCAACTGCCCTACGACCTGCTCAACCGCCTCAACCGCCGCAGGCTGCTCCGGCAGAATACCGACCTCACGACCTCGATCCGCATGGACGACTACCGCATCGGCCCGGTCGGCGAAGAGTGCTTCGACCTGTTCTACACGGCCGTGAAGTGACCGAGGCGGAGTTTCGGTTCGCAAGCATGCAAAAGTTTCGCACAACACATTGATAATCAACGGACACACATCCTTCACGGGATGTTTTTCCGTTTTTCCTTTGTTTTTCTGTTTTTTTTTATACTTTTGCACATCGGTCCTGTTGGGGCAAAGCAGGACACAAACCACGGAACAAGCTGATTTTTCAGAACTTAAAAACTTTAGACCATGTACTGGACACTTGAACTGGCATCAAAACTCGAAGATGCACCCTGGCCCGCAACGAAAGAGGAGTTGATCGACTACGCCGTGCGGTCCGGTGCTCCGCTCGAAGTGCTTGAAAACCTGCAGGAGATAGAAGACGAAGGCGATATCTACGAATCGATCGAGGACATTTGGCCCGACTACCCCTCAAAGGACGACTTCTTCTTCAACGAGGAAGAATATTAGACTCTTTCTAATAGATTAAACAATTGAATATCAGTGCGATAAACAAAGAAAATTTGTTTGTCGCACTGGTGTTTTATGGTCTCGAATGGTGCGGTTTGTTTGTCTAAAATGCGGTTTTTCTTTCCAAAATCTGAGTTTGTTTGTCTAAAATACATTACCTTTGTTTCTCCTCAGGAATACTAAAATGGGAGGAAAAACTTATGGGAAGACCGAAAAGACAATATCCGTTGGGCAAATACCGCCTTCGCACACCAAAGGAGGTGGATAAGGAAAAAGCATATCCTGTCGAGTTGGAATATACTTGGAACCGGCAGGTCATCAGAAAGACTACCAATGTCTTTGTGAAAGTTGCAGACTGGAATCCGAACGGCAATCAGGGACGTGGTGCCCTGCGTGCCGGTTACGGGGATGAGTATAAGAGACTCAACAATCTCCTGCTTTCCCGTGTGGACAAGGTAGATGCACTCCTTGCGGAGTATAATCAGGCTCATCCGAATCAGATTACCGCCGAAGTGATTTCCGGCCTGCTTGCTGACAAACCTCTGGCACGCAAGGATCAGGGGAAGGATTTTGTGGAGTTCGCTATGGAACGGCTTGCTTCCGATTATTCGAGGAACAGGATAGGACGCAGCCGTTATGAGAACGGCAGAAGCTGCATGAATATTTTCCAGGCTTTCCTTCGTGCCACCAAAAGCGGTACAAGTCGCCCTGACTCAATCTATGTCGGGGATATGACTCCGGATTTGCTGGACAAATATATAGCATGGCGAAGGGAAGTCAAGTTGAACAGCGATGCGACCATCAACCATGCTCTGACTCCTATTCTGAAGGCATGTGCATACGCCAATGAAATGGGAATGATTGAACCTGCTGTCAATGCGAGAATTCAGGATATGCGCATCGCTACCAAAGTCTCGTTGTCGGAGGAGGAGAATGAGTTTGATGGGAAAAGTCTGACAAAAGAGCAGATGTTGTCCTTGCTCGAATACTACAATACCTGTCCCGAACCACGTCGGAAGGAGTTTCTGGAGATGTTCTTCTTTGCGTTCCATGCCTGCGGCCTTCGTGTGGTGGATGTGATGACCCTGCAATGGAAACACATCGACTTTGCCCGGAAGGAGTTGCGGAAGATAATGATTAAGACGAACAAACGCCATGTGATTCCTCTTACTGAGCCAGCTCTGAATATTTTGCACCGCTGGCAGGAGAAGCGTGCCGGATGCCGGTATGTGTTCGATCTTGTGAAAGATGATCTGAATCTTGACGATGCGGAAGCCTTGTACAAAGCACGGAATAATGCGACTAAATGTATCAATCAGTCGCTGGCTGTCGTGGGTGAGCAAATAGGGCTACCGTTCAGTCTGTCAATGCATGTCGCACGGCATTCGTTTGCGGTTTTTGCCTTGAACAAAGGTTTGTCCATGTCCGTTGTCAGCAGGTTGCTCGGCCATAGCAGCACGGATGTCACGGAAAAGGTATATGCCAGATTCCTTCCGGAAACACTGTCCAATGAAGTTGCCAGACTGACTGACGATTTCGCTGCTTTGGAGATTGTCTGACGATTAAGACTGCCTGTCGAAAACAATCATTAATTTTGTACCTGAAATTTTTACCGAAATGACTATTACACAGATAATCCTGTTACAGATATGTGTCTCTATCTTTATCCTGGTGCTTGCCACTATGTTCAAGCGGCACCAGCGTGTTATTCTGTGGTCTGCTGCAATCCTCATTTTCACTGGGACTCTGCTTCTTGTCGGTCTCGGAACGATTAATCTGATAAAAGATAACCATCCGGATATAGTCGTAATAGCTGGAGTGTTCTTTGCTCTCTTACTCTCTTGTGCGCTTGCATGTGGGGCAGAAAAGTTGCACGCCAAAAACAGGGAAAAGGACAAACAAACGGTTCAAACCAAGAATAGTCAGTCCGAAAGACAGGATATGCCCGAAAAAGTTGTGTTGTCTGGCAGGCTTGATACTCCGCTTGCCCGTGCAATATTTGCAAAAGCAGTCGAGACCGGATATATGGAAGAGGATGGTTCCCATTATAGGTGGAGAAAAGGCACGAAAGCCCTTCTTGCCTATATGTGCGGACGCATATATTGCGGTGATGTACCTGAGTATTCTGAACTGGACCGGAAATCATTCTGGAAATTCGGCAACGGACTTTTCCCTGATGCCGAACTGAACGCTCTTTTTGAACAGACCGGCATCGGGCAATCCCGTCAGAACAGGAGGGATATGGCAGTGCCTGCAAATGCCGGAGATATTGACAAACTGTTTTCAGACTGACAGAAAATCAAAAGTTCTTTTATAGGGGTTGCGAAGAATTACTTTACCCATCCCGCATTTTAACCTATTAAATCTGGAAAATCTTCGGTTTTTTCAGATTTTTTATTTCTCCCATTTATTGCTTGTAATCAAGATGTTACGTACAAAGTTATGGCAAAATCATAACTTTCCATAACTCCTGTCATAATATTAGATAATTTATTGTAACTCATAAAGTTACAAAGCCTTTATACATTCGTGCCGTGATTTCGGTGCGATGTGCGCAATCGTGCCATATTTCATAACCGGGCTGGAGGTCTGAATGCGCATCAGGACTGTTCGGCCATAATTTCAGAATTATATGGCAAAGAATACGAATGTAAAGGAGCTATGCGACCGGGAACTGCTTGAAAAGATTCTCAGCATAGTGGAAGAAAAGGCGAAGTCTCCGGAAAGCAATCAGCCGACAGATTCACATTGTCTATATGACAACAAGACTTTGATGGCGAAACTCGGCATAAAGGACAAGTACCTGAAAAAACTGAGAGATAACGGCTATCTCGGCTATTCCCGTGAAGGGGACAAATACTGGTACACGCAGGCAGATGTCGACCGCTTTCTGCGCCGGTTCCATTACGAGGATTTCGCAGTTGGTAATGAACTTCCTAAACAGGAAGGAGGTGGCTATGTTTGATACCCTTCATTTGACCAACATGCTCCGTTCAGAAGTGGAGCGTATTCCACAGACCGGACTTCCTCTGGACGCATTCCCGGAAAAGATCCGAGAGATTGTCCTTGACCTGTCCAGATATGAGAACTTCAATGTAGAATATACGGCATCCATCATATTGTCGGCAGTGGCAACTGCCATCGGCAATTCATGCCATATCCGTATCAAAGGCGAATGGAAGACTGCTCCGTCCCTTTATATGATGCTGGTCGGTCGTCCCGGACTGGGCAAGACTCCTCCACTGGGTTTTATATATAAGCCTATCAATGAGCGGGACGATCGTATGTTCGAGAAATTCAATGAGGAATGGATCGAATACGAGAAAAGCGTGGCGGCTAGCAACCGGCAGGGTGATACTGCCCAGCCGAGAAAGCCCCGTCTTGTGACCACAGTCATATCTGATTTTACTCCGGAGGCGATGATAAGTGTCCATCAGAATAACCCGAGGGGAATCGCTTTGGTGGTGGATGAAATTCTTGCCCTGTTCAATTCCGTAAAAAGATACAGTAGCAGGAACAATCTCATTGAAGATCTGCTGACAGCTTATAGCGGACAGCCTTTGAAAGCTGTGCGGAAATCGGAGTCCAGACCCGCCTTTATCAAGACTCCTTGCATCAACATAATCGGTTCCATACAGACAAACCTGCTTTCGGAGATATTCAAGGCAGATTTTGTAGCCAACGGTCTGACTGACCGGTTCCTCTTCGTCTATCCAAAAGACAGGAAGATTTCCGTATGGAGACGGAATGACAGGAATATCGGCAGACCGGACATCCTTGGCAAATGGCGGGATATACTTGGTCGGGTACTGGATATACCATGTATCACTGATGAGAAAAACAATACCGTCTCACCGCTTGTCATCAATATGGATGACGAAGCAGAGGAGTATTTCTACAACTGGTACAACGGTATAATCGAAGAAGTGAATGCAATCGAGGATGACAATGAGGTGGAGAGCCGGAAGATGAAACTCAACGGCAATGCCGCACGGTTGGCTCTGATATTCCAGATTATGAAATGGGCTGCCGGAGAAGGAGAAATGCGTAACATTGAACCGGATTCAGTGAAGGCGGCCATACGGATGATAGAGTATTATGAAGAAAGTTACAGGAGGACACAGGAGGCTGTCATTACAGGCAGCATAGGCGATTCCAAAGATGCATGGCTGTCGCTGCTCGGAGAAACTTTCACATCCGGGGAAGCGGTCATTGCAGGAAGAAAGGTTGAGATGTCAAGGCGTTCTGTTTATTATGCTCTGGAGCAACTGTGCAGGCTCAAAAATCCTGTCATTGAGAAGATCAGCCACGGAGTCTATCACAAAATCATATCTGATGCACCTTGCACTATTGCACTTTCCGATGCAGATAATGCCGTTAATGCTGCCCAAAGTGCAAAAGTGCAGAGTGCAGACAACGATAATCCGGATAGCCATGAGTGAGTATCGTTTTCATCTTCAGAAATACAGTTACGGCAGCAAAATCAGCTGCCCTAACTGTGGCAAAAGCCGTTGCTTCGTCCGGTATGTCGATGAGGAAGGTATCATCCGTTTCCCAGATACTGTCGGCAAATGCGACCATGAGAACTCATGCGGGTATCATTATACGCCACGGGAATATTTTCACGACCATCCTGAGACATTACAGGCTGGGAGTCAGGGCTTACAGAAGCCACCTCGCCCGACCGTGAAAATTTCTGCTCCTGTTCCGCCGACTTTTATATACCCGAAAGTGGTGGAGAGGAGCCTTGCAGATTACGGTCGGAATCCTTTATACCGCTACTTGTGCAGAGTCTTCGGTGAAGCGGAGACGGACAGACTTTTCAGCCTTTATAAAATCGGGACTTCCAATAAGTGGGGCGGTTCTACGGTCTATTGGCAGATAGACATATCCGGAAAGGTAAGGACAGGGAAAATAATGCTGTATGATTCTGCTACAGGCCATCGGATAAAAGAGCCACATTCCTATATCGGCTGGGCACATTCGGAACTGCGGCTTACCAACTTCCATCTGCGGCAATGTCTGCTCGGAGAACATCTGCTAAATACTTCTGTTACCGCACCTGTAATGCTGGTCGAGAGCGAGAAAACAGCCATCATAATGAGTCACTTCATCCCGGATTATATCTGGCTTGCAACGGGTGGCAAGAATGGGTGTTTCAATAGTGATGCGATGCAAGTGCTGCGGGGTAGAGATGTAACACTCATTCCGGACCTGGGAGCAACAGACCAATGGAAAGAGAAAGCCGGTATGCTGTCCGGAATCTGCAAAAGCATTACTGTCTCGGATATGCTGGAGCAGATTGCTACTGACGAACAGCAGAAGCAAGGTTTGGACATCGCGGACTTCTTCCTGTTCTCCCCGACAAAGCGGCAGATGCTTCAACTGATGATTGAAAAGAATCCGGCTGTCCAATTACTTATTGATGAATTGGGGTTGGAACTTATTGAATAGTAAAGGAACTTGTTCCGGGAATTTATAGAAAGTCCATAACACAATAAGGACTTTTTGCCTGACGGCAATAAAATCCGGTCATTGTCTGGCAGAACAGACTGGCATAGGAGCAAGCTCAAACATTAACCATCTATCAAAAGAATATCCTATATGAGTACAGATATAAAACAAGCCATGCATGTTGAAGCTGGAAAGTCATTCGGCACATCGGAGGCCAACGAGAATGAACGACGTTGGGATGAAGACAAGATTGACAGGAAGAATCAGGATCCAACTAATCACTACGACAAGACCAGAATGAAACTGAATTTTGAGATTGGTCCAGACGGAAAGATTCATCCGCTGGGTTATCAAGAAAAGCCGCTTGAAATCCGGTTGCAGGAACGATTGGCGGAGTTGAGTTGGAAGCCTTTTAAAGCAGACAGCAAAATCCAACCGAACTGTTGTGCAAAATTCATTTTCGGAGGCAACCATGACCGGACGATTGAAATGGCATTCGGTGGCCAGACTGTCAATCTGGAAAAAGATGCCGACAACAGCCATTTGCACAGATGCGAGGAAATCGAACATTGGGCGAAAGATGTCTATGACTGGTGCGCCAGACGATACGGACAGGAAAACATCATCGGCTTCCAGATACACCTCGATGAGAGCAGTCCTCATATTCATGCCTTGATTGTTCCAGTGGGTATCCGGCCTAAAAGCGGTCGTGAATGTGTGATGTGGTCGGCGAAGTTCGGAAAAGACCGATTTGAATACGGTCGAATCCTTCGGGAAATGCACACCTCACTTTACGAGGAGGTCGGCAGTAAATACGGACTTGAACGCGGAGACAGTATTGACGGTCGCAATGTGCAACACTTGCACAAGCGCGACTATATCCGGAAACTTACCAAAGAGGCGAAGCAGGCAGAGAAGGCGGTCAAAGGGCTCCAGACTATGATACGGAAACTTGAACAGGAACTGCTTGCTGGCAGAAACCGTCTTAAAGAAATAGATGAAGCACTCGCTTCCGGCAAGATAACTCTTGACAAATATGAGGCACAAAAAGCGGATATACAGAAGCTTATTGCAGAGTATCAGTCTAAGTTGGACGACAAAGCTGGTAAACTTCATGTAAAGGAGCAGGAATTGGAACAACTGACAAAGGATGCATCAAAAATCCGTTCGGTAATCCAGCCATTTCGTAACCATAAGGTTGACTTCTCTCCACCGCAAATTACAGAGAAAGTGCCCTTGTTCGGTACGGACAAATGGGTTGAGCGTCAGAACAGGTTTATCGCCAAAAAGTTTACCGATATTGTCCGCAAGATAGAATCCCTGTACAGAAATGATGCAGCCCGGCAAGTCGAAGCCGCCCAACGCAATGTCCTGGCGGACTACGGAGAACTGTACCAGTTACGAAAGGAGGTCAAAACGCTTATTGAGAACAATGATGGCTTGAAATCCACATTGGAAACAATGCTTGACCAACTTGCCAACCCTTCAAAGATATTCACCATTGCCGATGCTCTAGCCGGAGGAGCACCTACTGTAATTTCTTCCGGTGGCGGAGGTGGCGGCAACTCTGATACCGACCTTCGCTGGGACGGTCGCAGGCCGGACGAAGATGAAGATGCGTATCGGAGGAGGTGTTTGAAAGCAGCTATAATAGTAGTAATGAGAAGTAGTAAATCACATGGACGAAATAGATAAAACAGTGCTAATAATCTTTTATTGCATTTCATAAACTGATATTTATATCAGTATGTTTTGATGATTATCTTTTTATGTTTAACTTTGTGCTGTTAATCATGTAATATGAAGCAATATGGCAAAAATAGAATGCTCAAACCGATTGCGTGTAATTTTAGCTGAAAAAGAAATAACCAATCGTTGGTTGGCAGAACAAATGGGGGTTACGGATATGACTGTTTCACGATGGAAGACCAATAAGGTGCAGCCATCTATGGCTCAGTTTGTCGAAATCGCCCAACTGCTCAAAGTGGATATTAAAGACCTCATTGAGGCTGATTTTAATTATGATATAGAATAAGAACTCTAGGTATGTAGAAAATAGTAATAAAACGTATGAAATAAAATATATGAATCTGTTACAGATTGACATATACGAAAATGAAATTTTTGAACAGTCGCCTGAGCTACTTTCAATGTTACTCATAGATCGCACTTTAAGTTCGGAAAATTGTCAAGTTAATATTTTCTGGGCGACAAATAATTATGCTGATTTGGGTGTGGGATATCAGTATAGCGATCAAATTACATTAGAGGCTATTACAGGCAAAAATGGAGATGTGATTAAGCCTCGGGCCGTTAAAAGTCTTGAAATACAACAGCAACGCAGTCGTGAAATGGCCGAAGTTTTTACTCCGTCGTGGATTTGTAATAAACAAAACAATCTGATTGACAATGCTTGGTTTGGACGAGAAAACGTATTTAATGTAGAGATAGATAATCCTGACGGTTCACATTCGTGGATTCCGACAGAGGGGAAAATCGTATTTCCTGAAGGTAAAACCTGGCATGATTACATCAACGAAAATCGCCTTGAAATTACTTGTGGAGAGGCTCCCTATCTAGTGAGCCGATATGATTCCGTAACTGGTGAGCCGATGCCGATAGAACGAAGGATAGGATTACTTGATAGAAAACTTCGCGTCGTCGGGGAAAATACACAGACATCAAGCGAATGGCTAAAAGCAGCTCAATCGGCCTATATGAGTGTTTACGGTTACGAATGGCAGGGAGACAACCTTGTTCTTGCCCGGGAGTCTCTTTTGTACACCTTTATTGATTATTATAAAGCAAAATTTGGTAAAAAGCCACAACTCAAATCGTTGCAATATATTGCTTCCATTATCTCATGGAATATTTGGCAGATGGACGGTTTGAAAGGGGTAATTCCGGAAAGTTGCCATAGCGTGCAACAAACAGTCCAGAGCCTGTTTGATTCGAACATAACGGTTCAAGAGTGTGAAGGATGTCAAAAGGGCAATATCCTCAAACATAATGGAACCTATTGTAAGATTAAGGATTGGAGCAGCAATAAAACACTGACTTTTGTCTCATTGTTAAAGAAAGGAAAATAGAATGGCAGATTCAAATCTAAAAATAGATACGACTCTTCTAGATGGCCTGATCGTAGGGCGAGTTGAGCCACATATCTATGCTTTTTCTACCGAAACGGTTCCCAACTATTTGAAGGTTGGTGACACTGCCCGAGGAGTGCGTGTCCGTCTGGACGAATGGAGAAAGATTTTCCCGAATCTGGTACAGCAGTACGAACATTCGGCACAGATAGACAATGAGACTATTTTTCGTGATTTTGCAGTCCATACTTTTCTGGAACAGGAAAAAGGCAGAACACGCTTGCTGCCGGACACGTTTGGGCATCTGCCTTATTATTCAAAGGAGTTCTTTGAAGGGGCTACAACCGCCGATCTGGAAGAGGCTATATTGGACATATATCAAAGCGCACGGGAGAAAAACGGCAAATATCAGTTCTATTCTCCAGACCGCTTACCTCAAACATTTACCTACGAACGAACGGATAGCTATCCTCCACGAGCTAATCAGCGGCAGGTCATAGAAAACTTCAGAAATGCGATAGCTGCCGGTCGCACCAATCTGTTGCTGTATGCAGTAATGAGGTTCGGAAAGTCTTTCACGGCTATGTGCTGTGCCAAAGAGATGGACGCGAAAATTGTGGTCATCGTTTCAGCCAAGGTAGATGTAAAACAAGAATGGAAAAAGACTGTTGAGAGCCACGTTTACTTTGCTGGCTACAAGTTTCTGGACAGTGCGTCGTTAAATAGTAATGAAACTATTGTTGCCGATACTCTCATTGCCGGAGATAAGGTCGCACTGTTTTTGACATTACAAGATCTGCAAGGAGAAGAAATCAAGGCAAAGCACAAAGAGGTTTTTGAACATAAGATTGATTTGCTGATCGTTGATGAAACCCATTTCGGAGCTCGTGGCACTTCCTACGGAAAGGTTTTGCAACAATATAATCTCAGCAAACCACAGATTGAGAAAGAGTTGCAAAGTGTTGACGGCTTTGAAACGCTCGATCAGGTGGACGAAGCTGTAAAAACATTGGATACAAAGATTCGCATACATCTTTCCGGTACGCCATACCGTATTTTGATGAGCGATGAATTTAAAAAAGAAGACATCATTGCTTTTGTTCAGTTTACGGACATTATTGACGCTCAGAAGCAGTGGGACGACGAGTATCTCAAAGAGGATGACTGCAACGAATGGGACAATCCTTATTATGGATTTCCACAGATGATTCGCTTTGCGTTCAATCCGAATGCCTCTTCCGTAAAAAAGATGGAGGAATTGCGTAAAAATGGCATTACCTACGCATTTTCCGAGTTGTTCAGGCCTCAGTCGATGACAACTAAAAGAGACGGCAGCCATCGGAAATTTTTACACGAACCTGAGATTCTGGATTTGCTGGAGGTTATCGACGGTACGAAAGAGGATGAGAATCTGCTTGGCTTTCTCGATTACGACAAAATAAAGGATGGTAAGATGTGTCGCCATATTGTTGTCGTGTTGCCTTTCCGTGCCTCCTGCGATGCCATGGCAGCATTGATTCAACGAGAAAAGAACCGATTCAAAAACCTATGCGATTACGAAGTTATCAACATAGCAGGCTTTGACGAAGAGCGCAAATACGCGACTACGGATATTGTCAAAGGGAAAATCAAGACTTGTGAAGAAAATGGCCGCAAGACACTGACGTTGACCGTTAACCGGATGCTGACAGGAACAACCGTGCCGCAATGGGACACGATGCTTTACCTCAAGGGAACGTCGTCTCCGCAGGAATACGATCAGGCAATATTCCGTCTGCAGAATCAATACGTTACCACCTTCAAGGATGAAAACGGCCGAACCATCAAGTACAACATGAAGCCGCAGACATTATTGGTAGACTTCAATCCGAATCGCATGTTCCGGTTACAAGAGTTGAAATCGCAGTTATACAATGTCAATACAGAGATTCAGGGTAATGCAGGCTTGAGAGAACGTATCGCAAAAGAGTTGGCAATCTCTCCTATCATCGTACTGAACAAACATAAGTTGCAGGAAGCGACTCCGACCAATATTACGGATGCGGTTCGCGAATATTCCAGAAACCGCAGCGTATTGGACGAGGCATCGGAAATCCCGACCGACAGCATTTTGTTGGGAGACACTGAGCTACTCAATGTTCTGCGGGAGATTGCTCCCATCGATGCAAAAAATGGTCTCCAGATAAAACCGATAGAGGGTGATGGTGATGACATTAATACGCCTGACACACCCGATACACCGGAAGGAACTGAGAACAGAGATACTGAACCGACCGATCAACCCAATCAACACCCCGATCGGCCGAACCCGGCAGAGGAAGACGACAAACTCGACAAACGGCTTGCCGCCTATTATGCGCGTATTCTTTTCTTTGCCTTCCTGACGGATTCGACCGTCAAATCGTTGGAGGAGGTGATTGCCGCAATTCCACAGACGTCGGATAACCGGCGAATCGCCAACCATCTCGGTCTGGACAGAAAGGTTCTGGAGGTAATCCAGGAGAAGAGCAATCCGTTTATTTTGCATGATCTCGACTATAAAATCGAAAATACCAATGATCTAATCCGAGACGCCGCACTTCGCCCCATGAAGCGGGTAGAGATTGCCATGCGAAGGTTCGGACGTTTGTCCGATTCAGAGATAGTTACCCCTGCGAAAGTCGCTGACGAGATGGTAGCTATCCTGCCTTTCGAAGAGTTAAGCGAGAAAGCTGATGCTAAATTCCTCGATATAGCTTCCAAAGAGGGCGAGTTTTCCGTTGCGTTGTATCGAAGATTTGGCGAGAAGGTCAAACAGAGATTATATGCAATTACGACCTCTACCTTGGCCTACGAATTTACGCGCAAGGTTTACACCTTGCTCGGAATGCCGGTTGAAAACATATATGCCGATTTTACGTCGTATGACTTGATTGGCGAAAATAATAATGAGATAATAAAGCAATTAACAGATATGAGATTTGACGTAATTATTGGCAATCCGCCGTACCAGGATAAAGGAGGTAGTGGAGGTACTAATGACGCATCCATATACCAGAATTTTTGTCAAATAGCTTTTGATACGAATCCTAACTATACTTCAATGATTATCCCCTCTCGTTGGTATACTGGCGGCCGAGAGAATCTTGTTGGGGAGTTCCGCAATAGAATGCTAACATCAAAGCATGTAGTGAAATTAGTCTCACACACAAATGCTAAAGATTTATTCCCAAATGCGGAAATAAAAGGAGGTTGTTGTTATTTCTTATATGCGAAATCTTATTGCGGAAAATGCGAATATGAATTAAATCGAGATGGTGTAAAGATTATAACAGAACGGGATTTAGGTCAATTTAACATTCTGGTCAGAGAACCTATATTGGCGGAGATTGTTGAAAGGATTTTGAGCCAGAGTGATTCGTTTGTTGACAGTCTTATATCGTCTGACACTCCATTTGGTATTCCAACAAACCCCAAGGCTAGTTCAAAGTCCAATATTGAAATATATGAACAAAAAGACAAAGAGCATGAAGTTGCATTGTATTGGATTAAACGCAATAGACGATGTATTGGATATATATCACGAGAAAGTGTAAAAAAGAATGTGCTGGATATAAGTAGGCCTAAAGTGTTTATTCCAGAAGCATATGGAGCTGGAGAATCATTCCCTCATCAAATTATCGGGATACCTGAAATCGCTTCTGCTGATTCGGCATGTTCCCAATCATATTTATATGTGGCATTCGGAACAAAAACAGAAGTAGAAAATTTCGCAAAGTACCTACATACGAAATTTCTTCGGGTTTTAGTTAGTGCATCAAAGGTTTCTCAACATGCTATGAGTAAAGTGTATAGATTTGTTCCAGTAGAGAACTTTACTGCATACAGTGATATTGATTGGAGCAAAAGTATCCCCGAAATAGATACTCAGCTCTATGCTAAATATGGTTTAACGGCCGAAGAGATTGACTTTATTGAGTCCATGATTAAGCCCATGGAATAAGAGTATGCTATTTTAACTCAAAATTAACGAACAGATGTCGAATACAATGGAATTAAATATTAAATCATTGATAGGCGAAACGACAGCTTACGACAAGAAACAGGTGCTTGAGGTCAGACGACCGAAGAGTTGGCTCAAAAGTGTTTCCGCCTTTGCCAATGGAGAAGGCGGCACGCTTATATTCGGTATCAGCGATGATGACCAAATATTAGGTCTTGCCGATGCGGAGGGCGACGCCGAGAAAATCAGTGAGGAGATAAAGAGCAAGCTTGATCCTGTTCCGACAGTCAGGCTTGAACTCAAGGAGACAGACGGGAAGAAACTTGCGTTGTTGCAGGTGTATCCTGGACAGGAAACACCTTATTATTATATTGGCGACAAACAGCGTCTTGCTTTCGTCCGTATCGGTAATGAGTCTGTCGTTGCGGATCGTATTCAATTGAAAAGTCTCGTTCTGAAAGGTGCCGGCAAAACTTATGACAGCCTGCCTTCAAACTACAGATTTGAGGATATGGCTTTTACCAAACTCAGGTCTGTTCACTACAAAAGGCTGCAACGCTCGTTTGATGACAGCGAATTCGTATCATGGGGAATCATCGATGAAAACGGCAATCTGACAAATGCCGGCGCATTGTTAGCGGACGAATCCCCTATAAGACAATCTCGTATATTCTGTACCCGATGGAATGGACTGGATATGACCAGCGGCTTGGGCGAAGCTGTAGATGATGTTGAATTGGAAGGTTGCGTAATCGGACAATTGCAGGATGCCGTATCTTTTGTGCGGAATAATTCAAGAAAGAAATGGTGGAAAGAAAGTGACCACCGCGAAGAATTGCCGGACTACCCCGAACGAGCCGTAACGGAAGCGATAGCTAACGCAATCATCCACCGTGATTATATGCAGATGGGAAGCGAGATACATATTGACATGTACGATGACCGAATGGAGATATACTCGCCTGGTGGCATGATGGACGGTAGGCTTATTCAGCAGCTGAACCCCCTTACGGTACCATCTAAAAGACGGAATCCTTTATTGGCTGATTTCTTCAGCCGACTGGGGCTTATGGAACGGCGAGGCAGCGGAATGAAGAAGATAATAGATTCCTATAAGCGATTTGAGGAGCTACCTAATTTTCATATTCCTGAATTTCAGTCAAATGCATCAGAGTTTCATGTGATACTGTGGAACTTGAATTTTGAGAATGAAGTTATTGGAGAAATTACGCTTGATGGCACACCTTTGAAACAAGAGTTCGTAAAAGGAAACGGGGAGGTGTTCGTAAAAGAGTTCGTAAAAGGACCGTCAAAGTTCGCAAAAGAGTTCGTAAAAGCGAGCCGTCAGATTTATAAGCTAATCTCCCAAAATCCTCAAATCAATGCGATACAGATGGCTGAGAGCATGGGCATATCAGCGCGTCAAGTTCAGAAGTATCTCAAACGACTTCAAGAATCAGGAAAGATTATCCGTGTTGGAGGACGTAAAATAGGAGAATGGAAGATTATTGATGAAGAATACGAGGGATTCTTTGATAGGATATGACAAATGACATGTAAGTTTCAATATAATAACTTGCTTCGATTGCAATTATATGAAGTCTATGAAATTCATCACATCAACACATTTGAAACAATGGGCTGACACGAAGGAATGTCAGTCGCTCTTACCGGAATTGATCAGACGGCTTATCTGCGCTTCGGTGAGACAGTTGGATAAGCTATCTTTTCCTAGTGGGGATGCTGTGCATATGCCAGGATGGGATGGAATTGTCTCGTGCCAGGAATCGATTGATTTAGTTCCAGAGGGAGAATCTCTTTGGGAATGTGGAGTGAACAAGGATATTCAGACCAAAGCTAATGATGATATAACTAAACGTGCAGCTAATCCTCTTGGTCATATTAAATCAAATTCTACATTCGTCTTTGTTACTCCTCGGGAATGGGCAGGAGCAGATGCTTGGGTTCAAGCTAATCAAACCGAATGGAAGAAGTTAGTGGTTTATACAGCTATAGAACTGGAAGTTTGGATTGAAAAATGTCCCGCTGTTGGATTGTGGTTAGCAGACAAACTGAATATCCTGAATGCTGGAGGTTATCAGTTGCCAGATGTTTTTTGGAAAAAGTGGGCTTCTGGAGATAAGTACACTTTGCCATACCAGATAGTAACTGCAGGGAGGGATCAGGCCATTGACTCTGTGCTAAAAGCATGTTTTAATCCGTCTGTCTTTGAAATTCAAGCATTGACCCAGTCGGAAGCTGTTGCATTTGTTCTAGCATCAATTGCAACTTGTAGTGACGCAGATAAGCTATTGGCAAGGGCAATGGTTGTGACTGATAAAAATACTTTCGATGATTTAGTTTTTCATTATGAGAATCTGATTATTATCACGACCTTGCGAGATAATATGTCCTATGCATTGTCTCGCAATCATACAGTAATCTGCGCTGTAACACCAGAGGATCAAATGTCTACTGCAGAGAAGTTACCAAGGGTGGAACGAGAAGGTTTTGTTAAGGCTATTGAAAATTGTGGTTTTGATTCAATTCGGGCTAGAAAGATTGCAACAGACACGGCTAGGGATGTAAATGTTCTGAGGCGTCGGCTGAAGATTGACAAGTTAAAGCCGGAATGGGCAAATAGCACAGGTATATTAGACTTATTACCAATAATTCTGCTGGGACAATGGAACGAGAACGTGTCAGGTGATTTGAAACTTGTAGAAAAATTATCTGGAAAAACATACTCTGATTATTCTCAAATATTGCAAGGATTCAGATTAATGCCTGATTCTCCGATAGCAAATGTCGGAACAGTATGGCGATTGAAATCTCCAATGGATGCAATGTCATACGCTTCAGTTTATCTAACAGATGGCTATTTAGTAAAATTAAAACAAATATGTCTCATGTTGATTACTGACGATGATCCTGATGCGGAAGAAAAAATTAATGTGGATGAATGGAGAATGTGGCAGTTCAGGCAGCAGTATTCCTCTGATGTCAAAAAGGGGACATATCAATCTTTGATATTGCTATCTTTGATTAATGATGAAGGTACAAATAGAAATGTGTGGGTTGATGGTTTGGTACGGGAACTCCTGAATGGCTGGACGCTACAGCGGTTCTTGTCAAATAGGATGTATTTTACTCTTTTAGCGGAAGCTTCGCCTGAAGCATTTCTAGAGTTTCTTGAAGCAACTGAAAAAGATATTTATGATGTTGTATTCACTCCTCAGAAGTCTAGTGTAGGGGTGATAGGATGGAATATATATTATACTGAGATTCTCTGGACACTTGAGATGCTTGCTTGGGATGAAGACTATATTTATAGGGCCTCTTCTTTATTGTTGCGTTTTTCTACATATAAGAACGAGAGTAATTATGCTAACAAGCCGACAAATTCGCTTGCAGAAATTTTCCGTTTCCAGTGGCCGCAAACATTTGCCAACTTTGACAATAGGATTCAAGTACTAACATCTTTGTCTGCATCCTTTAAATCGGAAATTTGTAAGTTGTGCTTTCGAATTCTAGAAGGCTTGGAGTCTAGGGTATTTTCTCAGACTCATTTTTATAAGTGGAGACATTTTAGTGATCTTTCATCTCCTAAATATATATCAGTGCCAGCCGACAATTTGAAAGCAATAACAAAGTTGTTATTGAGTTGCACTACCTTCTCCGAGGATGATATATGTAAGCTCCTGAAATTGTCGACAAATAGATGGATGAGTTGTTACAGAGCAGAAATTCTTAACGCAATTACTGACATAAAAGAAACTTTTTGCGAAAGCGACAAGGTAGAGCATGCTCTTCGAGAGGAACTAACTCATCATCTTTCAATTCCTGAAGCTGCGTGGGCTTTGTCTGAGAAAGAACTTGAACCATATAAGAAGCTACTTTCAGACATTGAGCCTAAGAATGTTGTCATGAAACATCGATGGATGTTCGAAAATATGTTTCTTCGCTTACCTCAAAAAAGAGAGACAGACTTTGCAAAAGATTATCAGATGAAGCAGGAGATTAGAGACAAAGCTGTTAAAGAAATCCTTTCGAGAAGAGGAAGAAAAGGCATATGGGAGTTGATTAGTGTGGTACTAACCAATTCCATTCTTTAACTATCTAATTATTAGATGAGTTTTATTGGAAATTCAAAAGAAAGGTAACAAATGAGTATCAAATAGTGGTTTTATTTGAAAGTTGGCACAGAACGCACATGTTTTTCGATGCGGAATGATTACTCATTTGGATTTACTTACACATCATTGCGTTTGCGAAGTTACGGGATTTTTCCGAATTATTCAATACGGAATGGCATGATTAGCGTTACATGCTTAAAGAGCATTTTTATAGTTCGATATTATTATAAACATGACAAACTCCCTCTTCAATTAAGAAAAGAGAGTTTGTCATTGTAAACCTTATGTATATAAAAATCAATTTTTATATCCTCTTTCAGGGTTTCTTACGGACAGCCCGTACAGAAAGTTCCCTACTACGCAATTTGGAAGAGGTTGAGCCATCGCTGTGTTTATAGGCGTACTGGTTGTCATCCTTTACAGCCGTAGAAGTCCAATATTCACCCTCCAAAGGATATTCCGTATCATTTATTCCTGCTACCTCTTCTGTTGCGGGAAGATACCACTTCGGGTCCATAACTTCCGAGCCGCCCGTCAACGAAAGGATATATTCATTATTTGCTTCGATAATATCCCAACTGTTCAGTTTCATACAAGCTATACTTGCATTATTCGTAGGGAACACACCCTTACCTTCTGTTGCAACCTGATAACCGGGGATATTTTGTATCCGGTTGATTATCTCATTCACAAACTGAATACCGTTGAAGTTATACACTTCCCGCGTATTTTTTTGCCCATCCGTCATACTCTCGGCAACACCGGAAGTCGAGAGAGAACCGAGGTTGATCGTTATCTTATCAGCTTTCCCCCCTAAGCCGATAAAATCACCGGATTTCTCCATATCAACGAAAGACAAATCGGGAATATCATCACCAAAAATCGCATGAATCAGCCAACCCAACAACCATGAATCGCCCAATGCCTTTAATGCCTTAGTCCACTCTACATATTGTCTGATACTTTCACGAGAATCATTATCGCAACTGGTCAAATCATAGATTAACTTGAAATCACTGTCCCAAGAAAATCCCCAAGGAACCTTTTCTCCTTCTATCCGTTCGCAACCAATACCATTGCCATACCAAGCGGGAGCAAGCTGGGAAATGGTCAATGTCTGTACTATGTCATCGCTATCGTCAAGCCGTACAGACAACTCTACTGTACGTGAGGCATCTCCTATATTCTCCGGCACAAAAACTGCAATAGGAAATTCGCCGCTTCCCGTACCTTGATAAACTGTCTCGCCTCGTGCGCTACCGGTAATTTCGAGTTTACCACTTGTTGTTCCATGTGCATAATTGGCCGTCCAATAACCTTGCTTGGCATAGCTGTTCATGTTGTCTTGTTTCTGAATAGTGACCTTTTCATCATTCAGGGTTGGAGCAGTAACCGTCCATGTCTTACCTGCCGGAACATCGGACACGATCAGTTTTGTTAAAAGAATGTCGTAATGTGCGTCTAATACAGGATTTTCATTTTCCAACTTAAACTCGTATTCCGGCGAAATGGACAATTTGTAAGTAACCGTTTTCCCTTGAGGCCATTCCATTCCTGCAACGGGGGCTTCGAGAGTGCGATTTTCACCTGTTACTCCATCGGCGAACACCACTTCCACCTTCGCACCTGTCGGCAAGGTTTGCGGTAGCATCATGAACGTGCCTTCTCCTGCGGAGACTTCCGTTCCGTCTGTCTCGTTTCCGCTCATCTTTTTATCCAATGATTGTGTAAAGTCATTAGCATCATCATTCAACGTCCATTTTCCGTTTTCCAAGTCGTAGGAACCTTTATATCGAACTCCTTTCAGGGCTACGCTTTTAATCGTTCCGGGCTGCATTTGACTGCCGGTCACAAAACGAACGGCTGTGCAAATATGCTCGAAAGCAAGCGGTATCACTTCGTTCTTATTTCCTTCGATTTCGTCCGTTTTCGCCACCACAAGGTCTTTTTGTTCACTCACAGCTGCAGGAACAGTGTATGTCAGCGTCGTGTTACCCGGTGCTTCGGGAATAGCTAATTCGGCGTCAATTGGTGCCCAAGCGAAAAATTGCAGGGTGCGTGTCGCTCCCGGCCAGTAATACACGTTGTCTGTGCTCCAATTATTGTTCCGGTAAGTTACGTTGTCATCCATGTAGAACGTGTTGACCAGTGTGCCGTCTTCCTTGCAATGGGCCTGTACATGGAAAGTGCCGTATTCTTCGAGCGAGTTGACGGGAGCCGAGCGTGTCACCGGTGTTTCTCCGGAGAAAGAGGAGCAGTCGATACCATCGGAAACCGTAGCACGGACACAAAGTGTGTCCGGCGTATTCGCACTCCGCAACACGAAACGTCCGGTGGTGTGTTCTTCCTTTACCTTACCTGTGCCGACAATTCCTCTTGTCAAAGGGCTTTCCGTCCCGGATATGTCGAAACAAATGTGGTCGCTATATTTCCCGATGTTACTATCGCTGTCATTATCGAGAAAGTCATCGTTGTTACACGAAAATAACAAGAGACTGGTGAGCAGTACCGTCATCCTGCCTGTTATCAAGTACCGATTTTTATATGCTTTCATATCTTTTGATTTTTCAATTATGCCGTGAAAGTTCTTTGCGGCGGCTATTCGTGAGTATAAGGGGAACATTCAACCCCTTATACCCTAAAGATATTTTACGTGGGTGACTGTCGTGCCACCCCGTAAAACATCTTTTCGGCTTTCCGGTATATTCCCTAACGGACAAATCCGGATGATTATTCAACAGGTTCAACCGGAAGTTCTGTTGCAGGGGTGTTGAAATCTTCCCATTTATCAACCGTTGCTGAGAACTTAATCTCACAGAGTTGGGTATCCGGGTCAATGTTTTTAGCTTCGAGTTTCGCAACAAAGGCATAACTGTTTCCGGCTGCCCAGTCTACAGAAGGAATGGATACTTCATGGTCATACTCGTCTGTCACACCGTGATGAGTACGTATAACTTTGAATTGCACGGTATAGGTCTGTTCTTCGCCCATGACCGGAATCATGTACTTGTGGTCGGTTTCTTTTGTCTCAGCAGCTGCAAAACCGGTTGCCTCGCCGTCCAATACCACGTTGCCAAAATTCAGTGAAGCCGGGGTATTATCAGCAGCCAAAGTCCATGTTACATTTTCGTCCAAAGCAGCAGTCGCCTTTACATTGGCATTCGTGATTTTTACACCGGTAACATTGATGACAGAACCATCATCCATTCCATTTTGGAAAGCAAATTTCACACGGGACAACATGTGGTTGAGTGTGAAATTAATTGCAGCAGGACATTGTTTGTTCATGACTACAGGAGAAGAGGCATACGTATCGTCAATATCGTAAATCAGGTCGGTAGTACCATCGCCGTTATTAAAAGCAATGCTTCCCCACTGACCAACAGTAGTCGGGGCAGTGAATGTCCAGTTATCACCGGTCGCTTTGGGGGCTACGGCTACGAAACTATATTTGTAGCCATCTTCCCAATAAACGGGTGTCGTGTAACTCCACTCACTACCGTCGGAACTTGTAACCTCAGTACCTTCAAACGGCTTACCAGTCTGACCGTCCTTTTCCATCAAGCCCCATACCTGAAAGGCTTTGAAATTGGAGTTGTCGATGTCAGTGGCTCGTGTCGTTTTGTTTACGAAACTGCTAAACTGGATAGCCTGACTGTTACGGGCTATATCCATAGTCTCATCATTGCTGCAACTTGCCAACATTGCGGCGGCAGCAATTCCCACAAAAAAAAGATTTTTTTTCATGTCGCTAAATTTTTTTAGTGAAACAAATAAATTAATAAATACATTCAATCTTTTAGAGAGGGAGTTCGATGTCTTCGTACTCACCCCAATCTTTTACCGTCACATCGAATCCGGAACCGCCTTCCGTACCTTCCTCGTCGGAAATCTCGATACCGCTCACCACAATAACCCCTCCCTGCGGCTGTACGGCGACCTGATCGGTCACGTCGAAATCGAACGACTTGACTTTCCCGTTCTTCAGGCGCACTTCAAGATTCAGCCCGTAACGGCGTTCGGTACGTGTCGTGTAGTGTTCGTTCGGGTAGTCCGGTATGCCGAACGACTGGACGCAGGCCTGTGTTCCGAAATCTTCCACGCTACAATCATATAATATGGTAGCTGCCTCTTCCGAGGTGCGTCCGCTGTTCAGCCATACCGCACCGGCCATGCCTGCCAATGCGCCGCGTGCCAACGCCACGTATTCCAACCCGTGGCTGAACTCGTAACGCACCAGATAGGTAAAAACCAACGGGTGCATGGTCACGGGCAGTTCGTCGGCCTCAATCTTGCGTTCGGCCGTGTAGTTCTCCATGTAGTTGCCATAAAGCATATCGGGAGCATTCACCGTGTTTTCGACGGTATTTTCCATGTACGGATTGCCCGCATACGACGCACGGGTACGTGTACGGGTCGTGGCCTTTGCCGATGCGAACGAGTTCATGTCGTCAAAGACGATGTATTCCGTGTCGTTGTTGTAGAGCAGCAGGGAGTGTTCTCCCGGACGCATCCGCACGATGTCGCCTTCGGGTGCCACGTTCAGGATGTTGTTGGTGCCGTCCTCGTTATATACCTGCACGCGCAACCCGTCGGGAGCGTCGGGGCATAGCTCATGGTACTCCATACCGAACCTGCTCTCCCATGCGGGGTATTGCTCCCAGTCGGGACCTCCCTCGCAAGTATGTTCCCATTCCTTTTCGTACACTGCCTTCACGTGCACGTCTGACTTCGGGGCGTGTGCCTCATGGTCGAAACATAAGTCCTTGTGTTCGCAGGAAGAAAACACCGTCAGCATTCCTGCCAACAGGGAAACGTATCTTATCGTGTATCTCATCATTTCATACCTCCTTTCCTGTTATTGCTGTTGCCCCGTCCGAGCAGCCAGACCAAAGATATTTCCGCCTTGGTCGGCCCGAACCAGTGGCGGTTCTTGGTGGATTCCCACACGTCATGCCCATCGAGAGGGCTGTAGGTATAATATTTGCCGCCCCAGTAGCCCACGCCGATAGTGAAATCTATGTTCAGCCTGCGTGCCACCGGCAGGGAGTAGCCGTATTCCACGCCCACGGCATAGTTGCCCTTGTCCCAAAGTGTCCCTCCGGGTTCGCCTCCCATGTAGCCGGTGCCTCCCCACTCGAAGTCGTATGTGAACACCTGCCCGTAAACGCCCAGATGATGCCCGGTGAGCGGCTTCCCGGCAGCACGTTTTCCCAGCCACTTGCGCACGGCGATGTCGCCGCCGTACACACGCCAATAGCGGTGCTTGCTGCCCTTGTCCCACCAGCCGTACATCCAGTTTCCGCCGAGCGTCCATCCCTTGCCGAGATAGAACTCGACGCCGATGTTGGGCACGGCCAAGACGTCATAAAGCATGTTTGTCTTGACGGCCATGTAGAAAGGTTTCCGTTCTTCCTGCTCCGGTACGATAGCCTGCGGTACGAGCGTGTCCGTTTCCTGAATAACGGCAGCCGTATCAATGGCGGGAACCGTCTGTAATTCGACCGTATCGCTTTTTATTACCGGCTTTTGCCGTACCGTCACGAATACGACGCTGGCGTTGCGAACCTGCGGGAAGAAATGTTCCAGCATATAGAACCAAGTGCGCCCGTACTGCAGTTCCATCAAATGTTTTTTCTTGCTGTCAATCAGAACCCCTTTGTCATTGTACGTGTATTCGGGGACATTGCGCAGCACCTCCACGGCTTCCTCCTTGTGAGGCATGTCCGACTGTTCCGCCAGACAGGCCAGACGTTCCCAAGCGATGGTGGCATCGCAACGGGTGACGATACTGTCCGGAAGCGAAATACATCTGCGCACATAGTTCTCCACTGCCGCACGGCGTTCTTCCGCCAGCCTTCGATTGATTCCGGCAGACCCTTCCGGTGAAGCAGAACCACAGAAGGACACCTCGACCAGATCGAGTGCCCCATCATTTTTAACACTTCCCAAAAACGATACGATTTCCGCCAGACGCTCGGCGTTATTTACATAGGCTGTGTCCAGCGTGCTCTTGCCGACACGGAAATCCACACAGATTTCCTTCCGGCTTTCCTGTCCGAAAAGATGAACGCTCCCGAACAGAGTGAATACCAATACTATAAAACTTTTTGTCCGCATTTCAATTCCCTTTTTTATCCCCCTCTTACCAAGAGAGGGATAAAAAGAATAATGCACTAACAATCAGTATATTTCGTTGGGGTGAAATTGAAATTTGCTAAACATTTATGTGTTTTTGAACATAGAAGTAACATTTTTTATAGAAAAAATTCTTTGCTATACATTCTTTTTTATACTTTTGCATCGTCTAATCCCTCTCTTGGTAAGAGGTAACATTTTTTGCCTGACATTCTACCTTAATTTTTTCAATATCAGATCATTCGCTTTGTCTATCGTTGAATTGTCCAAAGAGGCAAGATATATTTGCGTGGTATTTTCCGAATCATGCCCCATACCCGCACTGATGACCGACAGGGGAATGTTCTGACTTTTAGCGATACTGGCCCATGAATGGCGGCTGACGTACATCGTGAGTTTGGCTTGTAGGCCGATTGATACGGATATTTCCTTGAGCTTGTTGTTGACCAGACGGAGCGCATTTCTGTACTGCAACCGTTCGTTCCGGTCTGTCTTGATGATTGGCAGCAAATAGCCGTTTTCATTTGCCGGGTATTTGTCGATAATCTCCTGCATGGATTTTTCCCACTTGATGAATAATTGCTGCCCCGTCTTTCGTCTGCGATAGGAAAGGATGCCGTTCTGCAAATCCTTCTTCTTGAGATATGCCATGTCGATGAACGACATTCCGCGTGTGTAAAATGAGAACAGAAACATGTCCCTTGCAAAATCCAATGAGGACTTGAGCGACAGGTCCAGTTCCTTAATCCGTCTGATGATTTTCAAGGGAAGAGCACGCTTGACCGTTTTGTCTATTCCTGTATAGACATGCTTGAAAGGATACCGTTGCACGGTCATTTCCTTTTCCACCGCACGGTTGTACACGGCACGGAGAATCCGGTTATAAAAGGAAACGGTGTTCATGGCTACGTCGTGGGATTTCAAATAGGCTTCGTATTCCGTCATCAGGTCTGAATCAATTTCATTCAGCATGATGTCGTTCCCGTTCCGAAAGCGTTTGAAGCTATTAAGGGCTGTCGTGTAATTTTCCGCAGTCCGTTCCTTTCCCAATCGTTCCAGTTGAAGAATGACCTCCGCCATAAACTCGAAAAAGGACGCTTCCCGTTCCGTTTCATGAAACAGTCTCACTATCTCGTCGGTAGCAAATGCACGCTTGCCGCTGTTTAATCCGTTTATAATCTTGTCCAGCCGGTTCATATCCCGGCGTATCCTTTGTGCAACAGCCTGAATAACGGCTGTCCGTTCGCCCTCCGGTGTCGCAACCGGTCTTGACCGTTTATCATCCCATTCATGGGGGAACACCTTATAACCGGTTGTGATTTGCCTGACGACACGGCGGTGAGTTACAAAATAAACGATAGTGCCCGGACGGCCTTCGACTGTCGACGGGCGGAATTTCACTTTTACTGTTGTCATACTTATATTTATTTAATTGATAATGTTTCATTGTCTTAACTTGCGGCATATAAAAATGGTCAGCACGATACAGAGTACAAGAAAACCTGCCGTATAGCCAAGTATTTTCCACAGCATTAGACTGTGTATGAACTGGCTGTTTGCCATGCAGGTACAGACAAAAGCCGCCGCGAGGGAGATGATTGCCTCTACCATACACCAGAAAGCGGTTGCGG
>ERZ1026921.7-NODE-7-length-146593-cov-8.509827_pt1 | contig 146593 bp, 95 predicted proteins | sample MGYA00519571_ERZ1026921 | MGnify/ENA primary metagenome ERZ1026921 (study PRJEB26926, sample SAMN06164877) | human gut metagenome | biome: ENVO:00009003; feature: ENVO:2100002; material: ENVO:00002003 | host: Homo sapiens | place: USA | collected 2012 ... | reverse complement strand
AGACAGATAAAAAGGAAAGACTTTTTATTTTAAATAAATATTTTTCAATAACTGATATTTAAAAGTAAAGTATCCTTTTGGAATAGCTACACCCTTTATATAGAAAGGTGTAGCCATGAGAGTAAAAGGGTGTAGCCATCCGGACAAAAAGGTGTAGCCCTTTCAACACACGGCTACAAACACCTGTAGGCCGGATTATATCATCCTTATAAATATGTTTTTTAAAAAGCCGATTGTTTGTTCATGTAAACTAATCAGATTCTATCATCATATTACTCCAATATGGCGATCTTCTCTCTGCCTACAATATAAATTCCTGCAGGCAGTTCCCGGATCACCTCACTTCTGCGCACCTGAGTGCGAAGCTTGATTCCCGTAATGGTATAGACATCTACCAGAGGATCTTTATCCACGGTCACATCCTCGATGCCCGTAGGATCTTCGTAATCATCGGAATTAGTCAGATAGACTTTATCGATAATAATAGGGCTGCCGCCGAACGACCAGAAACCTACACCATAAATGTGGCTCGGATCAAGTTTCACTTTAGAATTACTCTTATACATATTATTCAAATCAACAACCACTTGCTTACTGTTCTTAACTTCATACTCAGCAGCTCCCGACCAATAGCTATTCTCATCAAATAAACGAAATGAAGCACCGTTGTTTGAGTTATCATTGCCCATTTTTGCCACAACGTATTTGTATTCCGACAAATCAATGCCGTTATCGTACCACCAGCCACCGAAACCATACTGTCCGGTCACCAATGTATGTGTATTCTCATCAAAAGAACCGGTCTCCCAAATATTGGGATTAAACAGTTCTGCAGTTAGCGGAAAAGTAGAAGAAGTTACATGAATCTTTAAAGACTGACGATCACCCAAAGGGCCTTTATAACTGATAATTATATCACTCTCTCCATCTTGCAAGGCCATTATACGTCCATTAGTTACACGTATGACATCCGGATTCTGATTTTCATAATCGACCGCCATAGTGATATCTTCCGTATGGCCATCGGCATATATTCCTTTCACTGTAATTGTAGAAGAACTTCCGGTAAGCAAAGTTAGCTCTTCATCTCCATCGATGGTCAATTCGGTTAAGGTTAGTGATTCTTCACTATAACCCTCAAAAGAATCGTCAAAATAGAACTCTTCATCAAACTCCGGTTCGGTAGAGAACCAGTCTACATCTACATAGCCACCTGTCTGGACAGTTGCATAATTAAAGATAGCGAACTTATTGCCTGTGAATACCGTCAGATCATACTTCATGTTCAGGTCATCTCCTAATTTTGTATAGGTCTTGTTGTCCAGGCTGTAGTAGAAACCTGCCTTACTCGTGCTGTAATTGGCAATAGCTCGCAGATAGATTACCGGTTCAGTGACTACCTCTCCTATCTGTTCCGACTTTGCAGCCGACGAAACTACAGGGGCAGTGGTATAAACCAACCGCTTCTGTCCATCTATGACTTTAATACCAATAAAAGCATAAGGGTCCTGAAATACTGCCAATCCTGCCACATCGCCTTCTTGCATTTTTCCTATCTCCATTCTGACCGTACCATAGGAATGCTCCAAATCCTGTGGATATCCCAGAATTCTTTGGGTCAATGTATTCTTGGCTTTATGCAGGCTGCCAGTAACATTTGCCGTATACAATCGCAAATAGCCGGCATGTTCAGTCAACGACCATTTTGATCTGTCTGCATTATGATTCCATCCCCATTGCAGCCCTAATTTATAATGCCTGAAATTATCATTTGTAGGCAATGACTTTATGGGGTATTCCTTACCAACATCGGGCTTACGATAGGTAGTGACTCCTTTTCCATTCTCACCGATTTCAGGCCAACCATCCACCCATTTTACGGGTTGCAGGTTAGGAAACCGTCCATAAGCACCTTTATCGTAGAAAAGCATAGTCCACCACTCTCCAGTCTGCGTTTCTATCAAAGCTCCCTGATGAATGTTGTCATCGTCTATCAGCTTCTTCTCCTCATAAGGTCCGTAGATGTCTTTGGAACGGAAAACAGTTTGGAAAGCAGGCCATCCTCCATACGTAGAGTAGATGTAATAATATTCACCTATCTTATACAAACGGCTCCCTTCGAGCCCTTCGCGGAAAGACCATTTAACCACATCCTTATCGTTACCGGGAATTTTATTGAAATCTGCATCCAATTCGGCTATGCGAAGCTGATTGATACCGTAAACTACGTATATTTTATCATTATCAAAAAGCAATCCGCAATCATAAAAACCGTCATTCAACTTCTTCTTTTCCCATTCACCTTCAATATCAGTAGTGGTCAATAGGTATCCACCTTCATCCAGTGTAGTAAACAGGAGATAGAACTTGCCGTCATGATATTGAAGCGCTGTTGCCCACTGTCCGCGACTGTAACGATTCTGACCATTTTCAAGATTATAACCATCGGATGCCTCTATCCGCTCCAACGGATTACAGCAATACTCCCAGTTCACCAAATCATAAGATTTCAGAATGGTAGCTCCGGGAAAAATGTACATAGTAGTGGATACCATGTAGTACACATCACCTACACGGATTACATCAGGATCAGGGAAATCACCGAAGATAACGGGATTGGTATATGTTCCATCCCCATTATCACTATGAGACTGATAAGTGAAATCGGGACGCGGATAATTCTCCTTTGCATATTCCTGATACCAGTGATAGGTAGGCCACGGACAAGCTTCCGGATCAGTCAGGAAAGTGTATGCCTCTCCTTCGGCAGGTGGAGTATTTTTAAACTTTGCCAGCAAATCGGCACCCGTAAAAATAAGCCAGCTCACATTGCTCGAATTATCTACAATATGTTTCATATTCGCTCCAAAACCCGGACCGCCAAATGTACCGGTATGGGCTTTCCCCCATGAAGCATTATATTTTGACGGCGCCCAATCCATTTCTGTTATCATGATAGGTGCGAATGTCGCTACCGGAGCTACAGAATCATCCCATCCCTGCTGGAAAGGTTCATATCCTCCTGTACTGGAACCACCATCTCCATTTTCCCCGTCACTTCCCATCCAGCCCGGGTAAAGGTGAACAGCATAGCCAATATTTTCTCCCTCAATCGGATTAACAGCAAATCCTTTATACAACCCCTGATAACCCAAACCGGGTATCCAGAGAATATTATCACAGCCCTGTGCACGCATCCCATCTACCACCGACTGGAAATACTCTTTCAGTTTATCGAAGTGTCCCTGCGAACCGGCTCCATAAGTACCATCAGGACCAAGTATATTAATCGGCTCGTTGGCCAGTTCAAACATAATATTGGGATGATTCTTTAATTTCGGATGCTGGGCTACATGTGTCCATACTTTAATGAGATACTGATTATACTCATCTCCTACAGCTATCTTTTCCGGACAGACTCCGGGAGGACGCATCACCACATAAAGTCCTTTTGAGACGGCATATTCCGCCATCGGAATAAAAACCCTATCAAGATAGGTTTTGAACCGGTTGAAATCGAATGCTGAAATATCATTCTCTCCTTCTACATGAATTCCCGGAGAGTTCGACCAATACGGGTCCATGTGTAATCGAAGAAAATTCATTTTCCAACCGGCATCTATAATGTCGTCAATCAGTCCTTGATTGTATTTCAAGCATTTTGCCACGTCATAATTGTCCCACTTCTGTCCCATCTCATTGAACCACGGACTATAGGTTTGTGCAAACCCATGTAAATTAACCTTATTCCCATGCGGGTCTACCAAATAACGGCCTTCGACATGCAATCTGGGCATTGGCATATCTTCCCATGCCCAAAGCGTGGAGGAAAACATCAAACAGCATAAAGCTATAAGAAATTCGTAAAATACGTTTGTAATGTTTTTCATAAGCAATATTTTAAATAATTCTGAGAAAATTAATAAGAAGCATTATGCCGCGATACAATTTTCTCACCTGAATAAATGAGATTGCCTGAAGCGCAGACACCTTCTATCACTATCCCATAATCGGCAGCAGAATCAGCCGTATAGAAACTGACGTGAGCAGTTCCCGATTCATCAACCTGAACGCTCGGATTCCAGTATATCGTTGAACGCAAGTCAGGAGTGATGGATTCTTTCTTCGCTTTGGTGTCATACGCCGGTGAGTAAAACTCTACAGTCTGCTGGTAGCCGATACCCGTAATAGTCTGTATGTTGCTGTTCATCTTATTTTTCTGCACAAACCCATTCTTCGTAGTGACTACTATGGCACCATTTCCCGCAGCCGACCCATAAAGAGGACCGACAGAAGTGGCAGGAGAGTAAAAAACATCTTTGATATCATCCACGTCCAACAGGTCAAAATCAAAATTTTCTTCGGGAACATTGTCCAGTAACACCATGACCGGAGCAAATCGATAACGCACCTCATTATTTGTGACAGTGATGCCCGGTAAACGTCGCAAAAGGTCGTATGTAGAAATAAAATGTCCTTTTTTTACATCCTCTTCTGTAAGCACCTTCGAAGTTCCTACCGAATAAAAGGGAGATTCCGTTTTTACAGCTCTCTCTCTTCTGGCTGTCACTATCACTTCCGCCAGATTATAGACTCTCATTCCATTTTCTATAGTATATTTTTGGTCCATCTTTGCCATATAGTTTTCTTCTATATGTGGTTTTTCAATGCGGGGAATAAATCCGATTTTAGGGGCAGGAAATGATTTATAGGGGTCCAGTTCTATAAAGACTTTTGAAGAACCTTTCTTGCTAAGAGCCTGAACTATATACTGAGTACCGCTGGGATATTCCAGCCTGTCGAATACAAACCGCCCATTCCGGTCAGGCTTCGCCAGTTCTGTCCCGATGAGCGAATCTTTAAGGGCGAGCAAAGAGATATTTCCCTCTTTCAATGCAGAAAACAAGCCTTCTACTTTACCGGAAACTTCGTCGCCCAATTCCAAATTGTAGGGTAATGTGCCAGTTACGTTGCCCTTCAATACCTCCGGAATGTTGTATTTCCGCCAGCCTTGTGTCATCATCAGCAAATCCAGAGCATAGGAAGAACTGCGGTTGTCTTGCAGATAACTCAACGGTGACTCAATGTGTCCTTTAAGATCGGAAGTGAGCAATAAAGTGGAAACAATGTTGGAAACGGTATCCGGCTTCACGTCTGTTCTGTCAACAACTGCAAGTGCGAAGTTGCCTGACATGGGGTTTCCGTTTATATCTTTAATCTGTATATCCATATCTACCTTCTCTCTTGCCAAGTAATTTTCGCGGTCAAGCCGGACTTCAGTCTGCACCAGCGCGCTTTTTTGCAGAGAAAACACTAAACGTTCGCTCAGAATATTTCTCCCTTCATCAACCAGCAGAAAATGAACGATACCTGCCGGGAAGAAGTTTTTTTCGAAGTCAACATAACTTTGTTTGTTATCCCAAGGCTGTGCATACAGAACGATGCCACGCAAATGTGCCACCAGCGTCAGCGAAGTCCCCAATGGGGTATCAGGTGATTTGGAAAGACTTACCCGCAAATAATCTTTAGACCAAAGTGTATTCAGGGAGATAGCATCCGGAGAAGGCTCAGGCAAATCAAAACGCCTGGAAACACCTGTTCCGTCACTACAAACGGCATGATACTTTTTTCCGGGAACATAATACATCCGGAAACTCCCCATACCCAAATGCTGGCTCTTGAAATCGGCACATACCTGACCTTCTTCGTCAAGTACCTGACCTTCTATCTCTGTAGACAAACCATCTGCATCAATAGCCTTAAATGCCATTTTGATTGTGGTGGACTGAGCTGCATGACCTCCTTCGGGAAAAAAAGCTACATCAAAGTTTTTACTCAATTCGGGGATTCTGAAATAGCGGTTGGATATTTTTCCGTCATACACTGTTTGCAACAAAAATGTACGCGAAGCGGGAATTTCTTTCTTTTTGAAAGTGTAATGGATATTTTCTCCTTCCAATGATAAGACTTTTCCTTGTTTGTCCCTGTCTCCATCAGGAAATAGAATAGCTTGTGTGGGAGTGACGGATCGGTTGTCCGGTTTAGTAAAAAAATGTATTTCCGCATGAATGTCGTTGTTTTCAGCAGAATAACTGATTTCCGGAGATATCGCTTCGGATACGGGATCGGATATATAAATCAATTTATGGGGAAAGTACTCTTCACCTATATTCTGCATGAACCAAGTATAGGCCCTGAGAGAATAGTTGCCTTCCGGCAGGTCTTCACCCAATGGAATATGTCCGTAAAAACACCCCAAAGAGTCCGGTCTTATTTTCACTCTCTCCACCAGGTTGCCCAACGGATTCACCAACTCTACATATACATATCGGCTGGCATTAGCTTGCTTTAGCATAAGGGCATCTACTAAGTGCGCCCTGAACCAAAGGGTTTCACCGGACATGTAGATGCCACGGTCTGTCTGAAGATAAATCTTTTCCTGGGGGAAATGTGACAACTCTTCTCTGAACAGGTTTTCAATGGTATCCGGTGTTATCTGTTGAGGGCAATTGCTATTATCATACGGAGCTGCCCAAAGGTCTAAAGATACCGTTAGAAAGCACAACGCAAGAATAAATTTGCCAAAGCCGTTTGTAATGTTCTTCATGATCTTTATTTAAATTGTTTGTTGTAAATGTATTATAATTTAGGGTTGACTAAAAGGAAAGGACTTTCCAACAAAAATCCTTCTACAGCCATATGTAAAGGGGGTAAAAGTCAACTTTCCGACCTTTTTAGTCAGCCCTATATTATTATAAATAGGAGGTATCATTATTAAATAAAATATATGTATAAATTACATAGAATTCACAGATAAAAGAAAGATACCTCTGTAGATTACATAGATAAATCCTCAATGAAATATCCACTCATTAAATAAACAGAATTCATAGAGGATTTTCCAAATATTACTATTTTAATAGAATATTAATTTTTTTAAATCAATGCCAATCAGGATTTGTATCCCTCACTATATTCATCGATACAACTCTATTAACCATACTTAAAGGTACTGCCGCAAACTCATATTTGCAATAATTTGTACATTTAGGAAACATACCGTTATTAACAGGATAATATGCATTCCTACATGATTTATCATGAATACGAACTTCCAAATTGACATATGCATCAGAACTATTTGCAAATTTTTCCATATTTTGCAGATGAAATCTAGCTTGAAATTCCCTATTCTCTTCTAAAGAATATAGAGAAGTACTTGACATTGATTCTTCGTTACCATATCTAAGAATACCATCACTATCACGATAATAACCTTGAATCTGAAGTTTATACACTAAATTCCCAAGGGTACTCAGATTAGTATAAAAATCCAAAGTACTCAGATTCTCATTCAGTTCTATACGTAAATTAGGATTTTGAGGAGTATACGAATGGTTACATAAAGCAATTGGAGTATATTCAGGATTTGTATTATTAATTGGAACATTCATTACCATACTGGAAGATCCAGAAGAAGGCACCAAAGTAACTTTTGCAATCAAAGGAAGTGTACTCGGATAAGTATAATAAGCACTGCTCATGCTGAAAGAACTCTGCCCACAATCATTTTTACTAAAGAAACTACCTAAACAACTACTGGAAAGGGCAGAAGACTGATCATATACTTCTACAGAAATCCCCATACCATCACCAAATGGTTTATTCCAAGAGATATACATAGTATGGTCAGATAATGTTAAATGAACATCATTCACTCCCATTCTTGTCGTTACAAATAAATCACTTTGTGGATCATCTTCTCCACTACACCCTGCCCACAACAGCATCAAGCACACGAAATAAAATAAATGTTTCATGATAATTAATTTTAAAATTAAACAATAAAATCTCCGAAAAAACGACTTCAACAAACATCAAAATTAAACGATATAATCAGATAAAAGAAAGATTTTACGTACAGAAAATGGCGCTTCTCACGAAGCACCACCTTCTTAAACTAATGGTAATAAAAAATGCAATCTGATTTTACCTTAAATATATTCTCTTAATTATCCTATTTTCTGTGTTCTTCCATCCAGTCGTTTATCTTACGCACTTCATCATCATTCTTGCGTTCTTTATAAACAAATCCTTTCGTTTCTTTCAGCAAACCATCCTCTTTATCCCTAAATGTGTACCACAAATCATATACTTCCATATCGGGATAATACTGGCCACCACCGTCAATAAGTTCAAACTTATCCCAAGACGTCAAATTCAAAGAATTGTCGGAATTCACGGTGATGTTAAAACAATAGTCCGGCCGGTAGTCCGTGGAACCTTTCGTCCATTCGTTCTTTTGATGATACATACGCACCGTATTACCATCAACTACCGCTTGCAGGGTACGAGGCGACTTGTAGACAACAGCATCATCGGGAGCATTTTGCAAAGCGATGGTACCGTCCATATAGTAGAGGCCGGAATAATCATTCATCAGATTCAAACGAATGAGCAACACCGTATCCTCCTTGGCCAGTTCAAAATGAGAAGTCTCTTCCAATTTAAACGCAAGCATATAGAGCGAGTCAATATGCAAGGTAGAGGGATCTATGTAAATGGGACAAGTACCAAATACTTCTCCCGCCTTTACTACTACATCCTCCTGCGGAATACTATAAATGCCATCGGCTAACGTGCGATACATAATGTCATCGGCCACACGCTCTTTTGCATTGTAATCTTCAATTCCGGAAGGATATTCCCGCACCTTGACAGTCACATCCGTCTTCGTCGGTAGCGAACCACTGATAGCCACAGAGGCATATACCGTGTCCTTTGCATAGCCGATATTCAGGTTTCTGTCCATAATTCTATCTTTGGCACCTACCAAATAAACCGATTCGGGATACAAATTCTCCTCCATAGGTATTTTATTATCGCAGCCCACCAAACTGAAAGCCAATAAGCCAAGCGATAAAAATGCTATTTTTCTCATATCATTTTAAGTTACTAAGTTTTTAAATAGATTTCCAATCCTGTTGCCCGGGATTACCAGACAACAGGGGGCAATGATTACCATCCTGGATTTTGTACTAATTTACCATTCTTTCTCAGCACATTTCTGTCGAGAGGCCACAAGTACATTTTATTAGAGAAGACTCGTTTCATGGTCTTTTCCGTGTTCCATACTCTTTCCGTATAGAACTGCTCGCGCTGTGACGATGTGGCGCTTACGTCCAGTCCTCTGATGGGTTTGTTGTACGCTTCGTAAGCATCTTTCCAGCGACGCAAATCCCAAAAGCGATGACCTTCAAAAGCAAATTCAATCTGTCTTTCGTGTTTAATCAAGTCCCTCATCTTGGCTTGGTTGGAAGCATCGGCTGCGGTGATGCCCGGCTGGCCGGCACGGTAGCGGATTTGATTGAAGCAGCTTACCATCTGATCCACATCACGGGTAACCGTCACCTGCGCTTCCTCATCCGTATATGAGCCTTCCATCTCATTCATAGCCTCTACATAGCCCAGCAATACTTCGGCATAACGGAACATTGGATAAGTTTTGGCTTTGCACGTACCTTCCCAAACGATACAATCATCTTGATTTACATATTTACGATTGGTATATCCGGTTCTGTTTCTATGATTATTATCATTCAAATTCGAGGCACTACCTCCGGAATAATAGTCTGTTACATAATTTTTGACACTAGAATCACCTCCACGATAGGAAGTACAAGGCCACACACAACCATTAAAACCAATAGTGGCGTAAAAACGCGGTTCACGACCATTGTCCCGATGAGCTCTCAAACCGGAAAGACGGTAATCCCCCGAGAATGTAGCATCCTGCCCTACCGCATTCCCGGACTTTTCTTCAGGAGTAGCCTCGCTAAACGCTCTACCATCTGCCATACGATACTCGTCAATCAAATCCAACGTGACACTATACATAGCATTTCCAAAGATTTTGCTGGGCGTAACAATACGATAATCGCCATATCCTGCCCCACCTCCCATTGAGTTCGGTATATAAGAAATATATTCTTTCACGATATAAGGCTGATAAGTACCATCAAACAGAGTCTTGTACGACTTATAAGGGTCTATATTTCCAGCCCCATCGGGAAAGTTGGCATCAGATACAGTTTCAGGAAGAGGCCATGTACCGGTACCTTTTCCATTATCCAACTTGGTTACCGTATGAATGGCATACTTATTCATATCAATAATCCGCTTGAACGTGGCAGCCGCTTTTCCCCACTTGGCTTTATCTTCCGTTTGGGCAATGAAGTTCCTGCCCTGTGAATCTTTCCAGTCTGCATAATAGGTATTTCCGTTGAAAAGAGGACTGGCGGCATAAAGTTGCAAACGTGCTTTGAAGGCCAGAGCAGCACCTTTGGTGGGCACATATTGCAAAGTCTCGATTCTATCGCCCGGTAACAAATTGGCCGCCATCTCAAAATCTGCACAAATCTTTTCCACACATTCGTCATACGTGGAACGTTCAAAGGAGGCATTAGCCACATCTTCGTCTGTTTCGAAAGCACGGTCGGGAAGTATCACCACCGGTCCGTATAATCTTACCATATAGAAATAGAAATAAGCACGCAGGTAATAGGCTCTTCCCATAAAATCACGCATTTCCATTTCAGTTAGTTCCTTGTTTTTGGAGATATTCTCCAAAATAATGTTAGCCTTACGTATTCCTTTATAACAATCCGGCCACGGATTATACCGTGAATTCGTCTCTGTTACTTCATCATAGAGTATCGCATTGCTGGCCCACACGTTTGGAACAATACCCTCATCCGAACCCAATCCGCTGGGTAAAGTTGCAACTTCTCCCCAATCATTTCCGGTCAGTCTAGATTCATCGGGAAGCAGGGCAGCCGCTCCATTGATATACTCTTCCGTTCGGGAACGGGAAAGGAATATGGAGTCGAGCGTGGTCTGGTCATATACATATTTCTCAATGTCCAAGTATTTTTCGCATGAACCGAAAATGAAACTCGAACCAAACACAACGACTATAATGGCAATTTTGCCAAGAAGTCCAAATATTCTTTTATAATTTCCAAATTTTATCATAATTGTCAGGTTTCATTAGAATGAAAGATTTAATTGCAAAGTGTACACACGTTGGATAGGATAAGCCTTTCCATTGTCCCCCGCCTGCGCCGGGTCTAACATTTTTTCCTTAGACCATACAGCCAGGTTATCACCAATCAGGCTGAAGACCGCCTTCTGAAGACCCAGTTTTTTCAGGAATGCACCCCTAGCCGTATAAGACACCTGTACATTCTTCAAACGTAAGTAACCGCCATCCGACAACCAAAATGTAGAATTTCTATCGTTGTTGGCACTACCTCCATAGTAAAGACGAGGATACTTGGCATTCGGATTCTCAGTAGCAGGGTTTCCTGATATTTCACGGGAGATCCAGCGATTAGCCGGGTTGGCGAAATCCGTAATCACGTTACCGGCAGCACTTTTTGCAAACGGGCGATACATATTATCTCCCTTGAAATAGGTAACACGGCTTACTCCTTCAAACAGGACACTCACATTGAAATTTTTCCAGTTAAACTCCGTAGCAAATCCATACTGAATCTGAGGTACATAAGAATACTTCAAGGGCACCTCATCATCCGAATTGATAAGACCATCGCCATTGATATCCTTATACTTGATATCACCCGGCAAATAATCGCCAAATGTCTGACGGGGGCTGTTATCTATTTCTGCCTGATCTTTAAACAATCCCAAAGCTATCAGTCCCCGGTTGATACCGCTTTGATAACCTACAGCTGATTGATAAGGATATTTCTTGAGATCTTCCTCATAGTTGGTAATCTCGTTCATAGACTGCGTGTAGTTGGCACGTACAATCAGGTATTTGTTATTGTCACCCAAAGGCTGCGTGTACGAGATGGTACCATCCATACCCCAGCTCTTCATTTCACCCACGTTGGCCCAAGGCAATGTTACAAGTCCCATCTCCTCGGGTACACTCTGGCGTTGCTGATAAATACCGGAACGTATATCCTGGAAGAAATCGACTGTCATATCAAAACGTTCGTGAAGGAAACGCATATCAATACCGATATTAGCTTTCTTGGCCTTCTCCCAGCGCAGGTTACTGGAACCTACTTGTGTTTCCGTCAAACCGGAACCGTTATTCCAAATACCGGAACCCGTATAACCAATCAAAGTCAAATAGGGGAAACGCACCGAGTCATCCCAAGTGAGGCGATCATTACCTACGATACCATACGAAGCCCTGATTTTGAAATAGTTAATAAAATTATCCCTATCGCGAAAGAATTTGTACTGCGTAGGTGCCCAACCCACAGAAACAGCGGGGAACCAACCAAATTTCTTACCTTTCTCAAAAGCCTCCGAACCGGTGTAACCCACATTAAGCTCAGCCATATAAGTATCATCATACGAATAAGAGAAACGGCTTGAGTAACTGTTATAACGCTTAGGAATAGCAGTCAACAATTGATTATACTTCGACGCTTCATAATCGCTCCAATCAGCTTTAATCAAAGCACCTACACGGTGCAGCTTATTAAACACACGGTCGTAATTCAGTCGGAATTCCCAATAGAACTTACGACTGGAATCTTGGTAATTTCCGTATGAAGGATCCCTAGATTCAGACATCTTTTCCAAGTTGAGTGTACCGTCACGATTGCGGCCATAAGCATAATAGATGGCCGGCATTTTTTGACGCATTTGCGTCAATGCACTATAAGAGTCGATATTGACCAAACCCGAAATAGAAAGTCCGGGAGTAACCATCTTTAAATCTTGATTGAGCTGCATCGTGATTTTATTGTTGTTAGAATACAGTTTCTGATATCCTGTCATGTTCAACAATACATACGGACTGATTTCAGAATTACCACTGCCGTAACCCGGAGCCTCTCCCGTAGTGTACATCAATGGCACGGTAACCGGAGTCAGATTGGACTGTGCTTCCCACAATGCCTTAGTGTCGTTTCCATATCCCGGATAGTTTTGACTCACAATCACTGTTTCCTCGTTCAACGAAAGGGTAGTGGTAGGTGTCACATTCACGTCCACATTGGCACGGAAGTTAAACTTATTATAGTTTACGTTTGTATTATATCTGTTTACGTCTTTATCTTGCTTGAAGATAGCATCTTTCGTGGTAAAGCCGGCACTGATGTAATAGCGAGCCACTTCACCACCACCCGATGCACTCAGAAAATATTGCTGATTCCAGGTATAATCTTTCAAAATTACATCTCGCCAATTCACATCAGGATGCAAATCAGGATCCATGTGATTTCTAAACAAATCCACATCCACATCGGAATAGATAGGAATGCGGCCACGTGTCACGGCAGCTTCATTAGCGAGCGCCGCATAAGTTGCCGCATTTACAAATTCAGGCATACGTGCAGAATAAGAAATACCGGCATTGGCTTTCACCTGCAAATTCAACTTTCCCGCTTTTCCTTTCTTGGTACTTACCAATACTACACCATTGGCACCACGCACACCATACACAGCCGTAGAGGAAGCATCCTTCAAGATAGAGAAACTCTCAATATCTTCGGGGTCGAGTGTATTCAAATCTCCTTCAATACCGTCAATCAACACCAAAGCTCCCTGTCCGGCACCAAAAGTACTGATACCACGTACCCAGAACTCAGAGAAGTCCTTACCCGGCTCTCCACTACGTGTAACGGAGATGATGCCCGGTACGCGTCCACCCAGCATATTGGTTACAGACGAGGCGGGTGTCTTCAGCGTGGCAACTTCCACACCCGTAACAGCTCCCGTCACGTTAATCTTTTTCTGTACTTTACCCGATGCCGTTATCACCACTTCGTCCACCAGGTTGGCGCTCTCTTTCAGCACCACACGCATGCGCTCGTCGCTCTTGGTCATTCTGATTTCCTGCGTGTCATATCCAATATAGGATATAAGCAAGGTGTTGCCGGCTTTGATGCCTGTCATGCGGAAACGTCCGTCCAAATCTGTAATAGCACCCATAGAGGGGACTTCCTTTACAGATACCGACACACCGATTAAGGCCTCACCCTTTTCATCCATTACCAGACCGGAAGCAGTCACGGTCTGTTGCGCATAGGCTGAACTCATAGAAGTCATCCATGCCATGAGAAACAATAATATATATTTTATCTTCATATTGATTCATTTTATATTGGTTCTATGTTTACTCGATTGTCATTTTTCTGATTGCTCTTGAATTTTCTTCACCAATAAAGAAATTCTCTTCCGAATCAAGAGAAATGCACATCGGGCGATCAAAATATGCATCAGTAGGGAATCCATTTACCTTTCCTGATTTATCGGGATTTCCTGCCACCAAGGAAACAAGGCGTCCATCAATCTTCAAAATGCAATGGCCTGTAGCACAGCATACATACAGTTCGCCACTGCTGTTTACAACCATACCCATAGGCTCTCTCAACACGGCATCATTCAATCGGTCCCCTAATGCAGTGGTACCTCCCGATCTGAAGCCGGCATAACGCTCCACATTCCACTTGCCGGAGTCATCTTGCCAAACCTTCAAGATACCGTTATTTTCAGCAAAGGAGAAAAAGAAACATTTGTGGAACTTGCTGTAAGTGATGTCGCTACGCCACTGCTTGGTGTTCAATCCGGCAAATTCTTCCGGGAAATCGGAGTATTTAAACATGGTTTCGTAGCTTTTTTCCTGCAAGTCAATCCTATAGAATGCATCGCCGCCTCTGCAATAGACGTAGCGGTTATCTTCGGCATAAGCCAAAGCGCCTTGGTTGTTTCCAGTGTGGTTTTCGGCAGGCACTTTGATGCCGAGTGAATTGATTGTCCATCCGTCTTCGCGGGTAGCTGTATATACCGCACCTCCCTCACGAGGCATGATAGTGACTTTTTCTTTTGTATTGTCTGCTACGACAGAACCCATGAAACCTATACCTGTCAATTTAATGACCATGCGGTCATCCAACGATACGAAATAGGTTCTGTCACCCCATCCACCTCCGAGGAAGATAAAGTTGTCACCCTTCTGTCCTGCCACTGTTGTAATTCCTGTACCCTGTGTCAGCCGGAACTCATCCATCTTGATGCTTCCTCCGCCATCGGTCCAGTCCTCATCGGTGAAAGCTCCCAATATGGTCGTCACCGATTGTGTCTGGTAATACTTGAAGTTGACATCGGAAGATGTGTATTTCGTTCCGTCAACTTCAAGCGTCACTTCATTGTAACCGGGTGCCTGCTTAGGAATAAGCCCATAGAGTTCCCGACCGTTGTTGTTTACTATAACCGCTTCCTTGTCGGCAAAGAAAACTTTGACTTTTCCGGTCGTGTCAACCGGAAAGTTTCCTTTGATAATAAAAGAATCGTTGATTCTTCCCCAGTCGGGTGACATGGATTTTAACTCAATAGGCTTGCTCGAATCATAATAGTTGCCTATTTCAGGCCATTTCTCAATTACTTCTTCGCCATTGCAACTTGCGAACAAAATACTTAAGAAAAGAAAAACCAAATAAAGCTTATTGTTTTTCATAATATATAAGTAATGGGGTTCTATGTTTTTCATTACTAATAGTAGTCATTGGTACCAGCCCCCCTTTAAATACCAAAGCTACGTAAAACTCATTGCAGATTACCGAAAGTGATATGTATCGCTACGGTTATCTCTGATTTTACAATCTTTACATAAATAGCTGACTTAACCGTCATCATCATACATACATTTCATAAGATTAACTTGATTAGATTTAACATAACAATAACTCCATCGACATACATTCCGTACATCGATACACAAAGCTACAGAAGTGTACCCAATACACTTTTAGATATTAGATATATAATTTTAGATATTAGATAATCTATACTACAAACGATAAAAAATAGGAAAAAGAAGTAAATTAGACCTCTGTAGGAGACTTACCAAAGTACTTTTTAAATACCGTACTAAAGTAACTGATACTGGAATAACCACAAAGTTCGCTAACTTCCGTGATGGTGTATTTATGAGATTGGAGTAATTCTAAAGCTCGGTTTAAACGAATGGATTTAATAAACTCAATAGGTGATTGACCTGTCAATGCTTTTATTTTTTTATATAATAGTGAACCGCTCACATGCATTTCCATAGCAAAGCTTTCTTTGTCAAAATCCAGATTTTGCATATTATTATGAATTACTTCCACGGCTTTTTTCACAAACTGATCATTAAGCTCATTCGCCAAAATAACCTGTTGCTCATCATTCTCCGGTTTTATCAATTTCAAAGCTTTCTCTCTGACAATTTCCCTGTTTCGCATAAGGGACTTTATCCGTTGCTCCAAAAGTGATATATCAAAAGGCTTTGTGATATAATCTTCTGCCCCCAGACCTAAACCTTCCAATTGGTCACTTTTATCACAAAGTGAAGTTAACAGGATTACCGGAATATGCGAAGTTTCAAAAGTAGATTTAATCAATTTACATAACTCAAACCCATCCATATCAGGCATCATCACATCCGAAATAATCAATTCAGGAGATTCTTTCTGAAGCAATTCCCATGCTTCATTGCCATTGCCAGCCTCTAAAATGTAATATTGATTTTCAAAAGAACACTTCAGGAAGTTCCGCAAATCCTTATTATCATCTACGATTAATATAGATTTCTTCTTTCCGGATCTATCATCTTCCTGTTTATATTCCGACTGATCAGACGGACCATCGGCAGATGTGATATTGCCCGGTTCTTCATGTTCAACAGGTGCAACTTCAACCACTTCTTTATAAGGGATGTTTATTTTGAATAAAGAACCTTCATTCTCCTTACTTTCAAGCGAGACTTTTCCCTCATGCATCAAAACGTAATTTTTCACCAACAACAGGCCTATCCCGGAACCTACCATGCGTGAATTAACCTTATTATCTCCCCTATAAAACTCTTTGAACAACTTTTTCTGAGCATTATCCGAGATACCCAATCCATAATCTCTTACCTCCAAGCTCCAATAGTACTCATTACAATTCAATGTAAGCTCCACTTTACCATTCGTATGGGAATATTTGATTGCATTAGATATCAAATTATCAACGACTTTCTCTATTTTCAATTCATCGACAGCTGACATATAAGATTCCTTGTTAGAGACAAACTCTAATATAACATTCTTTTTCCCTGCTGTAGACTTGAACATCGTTTTCCGCCTATATACCAAATTAACAATATCAACCATTACCAAAAACAGTTGTCCTTTTCCCATATCTACTTTCTGGAAATCCAGAAGTTGGGTTGCAACATTAGATAAGCGTTCAGACTGTTCCATAGCCAGATTCAGATAATAATGTCCTTTCTCTGACAATTCTTCCTCTTTATTCAATTCCTGAATAGGTGCATTTATCAGCGTTATCGATGTACGAAGATCATGAGCAGTATTTGTGAAAAAACGAATTTTATCTTCGGCATGGCGCTGTTTTAAACGATTTATATAGAATTTAAGCACAAAGAATGTAGTACTCATTATAATAATGAATATCACCAGGCGGAACCACCACGTCTGCCAGTAAAGCGGAATAACGTGTATATCCAATGTACGTTCATCAACTATCTGAGAAAGTGAATTATTGTACATTCTTACTTTAAGCCGGAAATTACCATTAGGAATATTGGTATAAGTAATTATTTGCTGACTGGAAGGATGTGACCACTCCACATCAAGACCTTCCATTTTCCATGAAAATTTTATTTCTTTGGAAGAAACACCAATAGGCAATACCTCAAGCGTCAGAGTATTCTGATCATATTTGAATGAAATATCAGTTTGCTTATTTACCGGGATTCCACGCAACAAATCCTGATTTTCTCTGATAGAACTACCGGAAATATTGATATTCTGGAAATAAATCTGTCCGTTGAGCTGGGTATGATATAACTTATCTGGATTAAACATTACCGCTCCATTATTGGTACCCCACATCAATTCGCCATTGCGTAATTTGCAGCTGGCATTCACATTGAACGAAGCACTGGAAAGAGCCAAAGTGGAATAATAAGTATGTACCGTACTGTCGGCAGGATTATAGCGACACAATCCATTTTCCGTTCCTAACCATAGATACCCATTATCATACATAACACTGTTAACATAATTAGATGGCAATCCGGATTCCACTGTTATTTTATGAGTTTCACGATTCGTATAATTATAGTGTAGCAATCCGTCTCCGGAAGTAGCCACCCAAATATCATCCTCCATTACTAAAATATCTTGTGCAAGGCATTCTGGTAAAAAAGATATTTGCCCTGTTTCTTTGTCTAACAAAAGCACAGAATAAGTACAGGCCAACAACATTTTTCCTGGAGAAAACTCCATAAACGTACGCATGGGCTGTGCACCATACGTATGAAAACGTTTTTCTTTCGTTAAATAACATATTACATCTTGGATACCCCCAATCCAAATATCACCCTCGCTATCCTTATATATATTCATTATGAATTTACCATCAGACTTCAAATCCGATGTATTCCGTGGATAATGAACCAATTCTTTTCCGGTATTCCGATCTAAAACATAAAATCCGGATGAGAACGACCCCGCCCAGATGTTTCCTTCATTATCTTCACATAATGCCAGAAATACCTGTGCCTGTGCCTGTTTATTCTGATAATAAATATCCCATTCATTAGTGGCTACTCTCCACCTGCTTATCCCATTATTCGTAGCAAACCAGATATCTCCTTTGCTATCTTCAAGTATCTTGTTTACATTATCATTCCCTAAAGAATTCGGATTATTAACCTGATGGGTAATTTGATTAATTAATGGAGACTTCCAGTCGAAAAAAGAAAGTCCACCTGTATAGGTAGCGACCCATACTCTTTGCTTACCATCACAATAAATATCATAAACTCCATCCCCGCGAAGAGAGAAAGGATTATCAATATCTTCTTTCAGAATGTTCAGAACCGTTTTTTTATCCTTATCCAATTCCCATACTCCCTGCCCGTCAATCCCAACCAATAATGTTGAATCAGAACTTTCCGTTATCACTCCGATTGGCTGCTTTGGAAAATCAGAAAATGGCAATAACGATTTTTTTTTCATGTCCAGATAAAAAAGACCGTCAGTAGAAGTCCCTATCCATAAAACCTCTCCTTTATTATCATAAAAAAGACTGCTTATCTGAAAAGTATTATTTATTTCATATACACTTTTTTGTTCCAATGTATTCATATTCAGCAAACTAATGCTATCCTGATGTGTTACAAGCAAATGTGTCTGATCATAAGGTACTATACTCGGTGTCATGATTTGTTTCTCTCCTATTTGGGAAAACATTCCATTCTTATATTTACACAATCCTCCGGAAGTGGGAATCCAGAGAGCCTGTTCATCATCAATAACAACTTTGCCTACACTTAAATAAGAATTTTTTAATGAAACCCTAAGATCCAGAAATAAATCAAACCGGTCATACAGTTCATTATAATGAAAGAATTGGCCATTATTCGTATATGCTATTAAAAACGAATTATTATAGGCCAGCTTGACATTAATGATATTGGCTGTTTTATAAGGAAGCTGATAGATGCGATAATCACTTTCCGTAATTCTCAATATACCCGTTTTAGAAGAAGCCCAAATAAAACCATTCTCATCTTTGCAGACAGAAGCCATCTCCCGCATGGAAATTCCATACATCGTATTAATATTATAAAACTTCACATCCGAAGCATATATATTAAAAATAGAAAGGAAAAGAAAGAATATAAGCAGTCGTGATTTCATAATATTACAGTTAGCTGTTGCAAATATAATATATTTGAAAGCAATCAACCAATATATGCATTATTTTGTCTAATTTTGCACCTCGTTTCACAAAAAGTACAGATTATTTATGAAAGCGTTCGAATTCAAACCAAAGCTATTCACGGCTTTGAAGAACTACTCGAAAGAATTATTCATGGCAGACCTGATGGCCGGTATCATAGTAGGTATCGTTGCTCTCCCGCTTGCCATTGCATTTGGTATTGCATCCGGTGTATCACCCGAGAAAGGTATTATCACGGCAATCATTGCCGGATTTATTATCTCCATGTTGGGAGGTAGCAAAGTACAGATCGGTGGTCCTACAGGAGCTTTTATCGTTATTATTTACGGCATTATCCAGCAATACGGAGAAGCGGGATTGATTGTTGCCACGCTAATGGCGGGAATCATTCTTATTCTGTTAGGGATATTCAAGTTGGGTGCCGTAATTAAGTTTATCCCTTATCCTATCATCGTAGGATTTACCAGTGGTATTGCTGTCACTATTTTCACCACCCAAATAGCTGATATTTTCGGACTTAGTTTCGGTGGTGAAAAGGTTCCCGGAGATTTTGTCGGGAAATGGATGATTTATTTCCAGCATTTCGACACCATTAACTGGTGGAACACGATTGTCAGCATTGTAAGTATTGTAATTATTGCCATAACCCCGAAATTCTCAAAGAAGATACCGGGATCGCTGATTGCTATCATTGTAGTAACAGTAGCGGTATATTTGATGAAGACTTATGCCGGAATCAACTGTATAGATACCATTGGTGACCGTTTCAGCATCAAAGCGGAACTGCCGGACGCAGTAATGCCTTCACTGAACTGGGAAGCTATTCAGGACTTATTCCCTGTAGCCATTACCATTGCAGTATTAGGAGCCATCGAATCATTGCTTTCTGCCACGGTAGCAGATGGTGTTATCGGTGACAAGCATGATTCCAATACGGAATTGATAGCACAAGGAGCTGCCAATCTAATAACACCTTTATTTGGTGGTATTCCTGCCACCGGTGCTATTGCACGTACAATGGCCAATATAAACAATGGTGGTAAAACCCCTGTTGCAGGTATGATACATGCAATGGTGCTTTTGCTTATCCTTCTGTTCCTTATGCCTTTGGCACAATATATTCCAATGGCATGTCTGGCAGGTGTACTCGTAATAGTCTCTTATAATATGAGTGGATGGCGTACGTTCAAGGCATTGCTGAAGAATCCGAAATCAGATGTCACTGTATTGCTGATTACCTTCTTCCTGACAGTAATTTTCGACTTAACCATCGCTATTGAAGTGGGTCTTGTCATAGCTTGTGTACTTTTCATGCATCGCGTTATGGAAACCACTGAAATTTCTGTTATTAAAGATGAGATAAATCTGAATGAAGAATCTGCCAGCAAAGAAGAAGAAGAAAACTTGTCCATCCCTAAGGGTGTGGAAGTATATGAAATAAACGGTCCTTACTTCTTTGGTATTGCCACTAAATTTGAGGAAATCATGTCCAGACTGGGAGACCGTCCTAAAGTGCGCATTATACGTATGAGGAAAGTACCTTTCATCGATTCAACAGGTATTCACAATCTAACCAATCTTTGCCAGATGGCGCAACGGGAGAAGACAACAATCGTACTTTCCGGTGTGAATGAAAAAGTACACAAAGCGTTGGAAAAATCCGGTTTCTATGAGCTTCTGGGTGAAAAGAATATCTGCCCGAATATCAATGTGGCATTGGAAAGATCGAAAGAATTATTGAATGAGTAAAACAAGGTAATAATATAAAGGAGGGAATGAAAAAATCATTCCCTCCTTTATATTATTAAAGATATTTATTCTCTCATCCATGCTCCAGTAATCTCTGCTACATAAATATGATGTAAACCGCCATGGGCACCACCATACCATTGCTTACAAACACTTGGATCAATGAAACAATCTTCTTTCATTACATTCGTATAGAGCTTACGGCATTCCATACTGAGACGTCCTTGTTCAAAAAGAATATTTCCTTTTTCAGTAATAACCGGTTTCAGTCCCGTCTCTTTTACCTTGTCTACTTCCCTACCCGACTTGCTTCCACATATCTTATGGATAGCTCTATTCTCTTCTCCCAGGAAAGAAAGCGTGAAGTATTCACTCTTCTCAATAAACTCAAACGTGTAACGTTCCGGACGGATAAAGATATAGACCACTGGTTTGTTCCATAGGAAGCCTATACCACCCCAACTGGCAGTCATCGTATTGAAATGATCTTTATTACCTGCCGTCACTAGCATCCATTCTTTACCAATAACTTCAAAGAAGTTCTCTGAAAGGTCTTTAATTGCAATAGGTTTCATTGTATGCATATTATAAAATTATTCACTTTAATATTTCTGATAAATTCCATACTTGTACATGACGTATATCTTCTCTTGAAGACCAATAGTTTCGATTATAATCGAAACTAATCCGTTACTTTATATAGTCTTAATTCAAACGCTTATTACTCCATTATTTCCCGTTTGCAGGATCTATATACCCAATGTATTGGATATATAGCTCCTGTAAACCGCTTAATAAGAAACACTAACCGGAAGACCTTCTTCTTTAATTAAAGAAGCAATGCGGTCCAGTTCTTCATGAGTAGCCTTACAAAGATCATGGTCAGGCGTTTCACGATCAATGGTATAAATCATCACCTGGTGGGGTTTTATCTCTTTCACAACCTCCAGCCACGGAAGAACGTACTTATCCGAAGTATTATCCACGTCTTTCCCTTGATAACTGCCTTTCATGAACATGGTCTGAATAATGCAGTTTCCTTGAAAAGCTTTCATATGTTCTATGATTTCGTCTATGGAATAATGCCCTGTAGGACGATCCACAGTATGAATATAATCCTCATCTACCGTATCAAGTTTCAATATGTTGTTATCTATCTTATTCAGCGCATCAAACACTGCAGGGCGGTGAATAAAGGTGGAATTACTCAATACACTGACTTTAGCATTCGGGAAATACTTATCACGAAGCATCAACGTATCTTCTATGATTTCAGGAAAATGCGGATGAGCTGTAGGCTCACCATTTCCGGCAAAGGTCAATACATCCGGTTGAGGTCCGTTCTGTTGCATATCTTGCAATCTGGCTTCAAGAGCATCGCGAACCTCTTCGCGGGTAGGCAATACTTTCTTGGGACGATGGTCTGCATTGAAACCGCATTCACAATAAATGCAGTCGAATGAACACACCTTACCATCTTCCGGCAACAAGTTAATCCCTAAGGATACTCCCAAACGGCGGGAATGAACAGGACCGAAAATGGGAGACGGGTAAATTACAGTCATTTTATTTACTATTTGACAATTGACGATTCAAATTACTGAATTACTATAAAAACCAGATACAGTATTTTCAGCGTTTATAACGGCAAAGTTAACTAAATCTTTATACGAAGTTGCATTTGTAAGTCGGCTTTTTTGTTTCCTTGTATCAGGTCGTTACCCGAACCAATATTCTCACGATCTTCGTAGATAGTCTGCCCGAATTTAACAAGGAACATAAAAACTTTGTTCACATCATATCGGACACAAGCAGAAAAACGAAATCCTTGCCCATAAAACGAAGGTGTATAAAAGGTATAAAGCAATCCTTTTTCAGAAGCATAGATACGGGAATCGTAATCATCCGTATGGAAATAAGTACCCTGCACAGATATCTTTATAGGAAAAGAAAAAGCATATGAGCAGGATTGTGTAAACTGATATCCCTGGCTTCCCTCCTGCCCCTGCGAATGAAAATGATTATAATCCACCGTTGTTCGTAACTGTAGATGATCCGGTGAATAAGTCAGTCGGTAACGAAGGCGGTGCTGATAAGTAGGAAGGATAACTTTTCCATCCGTACCCGCCACATCTCTCTCTTTTCGCTTATAGCGATAATTAACATACATAGATAAATTTCGCTTAGGAGAATAGAGTGATTGAAACATACCATCCACACCTTGCGATGGTTTACTGATGCGGTATTTCCACCAAGGAAAAGAAAATAAATCCAAAGAAGCGAAGAACTTCCAATGTGCCAAAGGCGATGCTTCGGTAGCCAGATACCAACCATTTTCATTTTGCGGTGCACTGCTTTCACCAAACGAACGTGCAAACATTGCCCAGTAATTATGGCTATAATATCTATGAACAATCAGCAGTTGATAACCGGTTAATATGTTATATTTCAACTGGTTCAACAGTGAATAACCTTGTTTACCCATAGCTGCTTCACCTGTCAGAGTAAATCGATTCCAACGATATTTATAATCTACCCCCACATTATGAAAGTAATTCCCTTGCAGATTATACTTGGCATAGGTTCTTAATACCGGTTGATAACTACGGTTGAAAAAGTAGTAAATGCCTGTCATTCCTACTTTTAGATTGTTCTTTTCATAGGTGATATTCCCACCCATCAGCTGTAAAGTGAAAGCATTTACTTTATCTGCTTCCTTCTCCGTACGATGCAATCCGGTTTTATAAATAGAGGTAATTTCATTCCCTTCTATGACTCCATCTATAGACCGATGTGAATAAAAACCGGATAACTGAAGTGCAGGAATAACCTCCACTGTTGCCGCAGCACCCCTGAAATAATTATATTCATCCGTAGAACTATGCTTCCGAATACCACTATTACGGTTATCCACCGTTGAGAGAGAATAAGTTTTCCCTAAACGGAAATCAGTGCTGACTACCAACCCTTGCCCGAAACTTAATCTGTAATTTCCCAATGCCAACGTTTTCAACTTACCCAAATTACGAAGCAGAAAGTAAATAGAATAATAATCATATCCTTTTTCATTATGCAAGGCAAAGAAAGGTTCTCCTGCATCCTTTTCTGCTGTAATTCCCATTTGGAGATAATCTCCATAACGATACCCATATCTCAGAGAATGATACATTGCAGGTCCCAAATAATTTTTTTGATAACCTTTACGGGTATAAAAGGGCACATCCAGCCGGGTTAATACCTCCTGTTTACCATATTTCAACAGACTTTTCAACCGGGGAAAACCTTTCTTTTCCGCAACAGGATGCACACAAACAAAAGGGAGTAGCAAGTCGATGGTATGCTTATCCATTTCTTCCACCAATTGCAGTTCATAAATAGTTTGCATCTGCCCGTGTATATACACATAAGCCAAGATATTTTCAATTTGAATATCCGAAAGAAAAGAAAATTGCTCTAATTCATGTTTAGTAGTAACATTGATATTAACAGGTTCGTGCAAACGATTGGAAAGCTCTTCAAGCTCATCTTCCCAATTCTTTTCTTCCTCATCCATAGAGAGTTGCTCTATGTTCTCTTCCCATAGGGACACGCTTGTATTTTGGGCTTCAAGTACAGGAGTCATCAACAGCATACTCAGAAAAACTCCCAACTTGAGTAATTTCATTCGTGTAAATAAGTTTAATTGTCGCGAAATTACCATAAATAAGTTAACAAGGCAAGGAAAACATCGACAATCAAACCAAATATAAAGATAAACACTTAATTTTGTGGCATGAACGCACGGCTGAACATATTCATTATCGTAGTCTTCCTTCTGTTCGGAACTTCCCTATGCCAGGCACAGGAAACGAAAACCGAAGGATACCTTGTTCCTATGTGCATTTACGAAGGAGACACTATCCCGTATATAAAGATACCTACCGTTTATATTTTCAAACCTCTCAAATTCAAGAACAAGAAACAATTGAATGAGTATAACCGACTAGTATATAACGTAAAAAAGGTATTACCTATCTCCAAAGAAATCAACCGTGCAGTTATTGAAACTTACGAATATATGATGACTTTACCCGATGAGAAGAGCCGTCAGAAACACATGAAAGCGGTAGAAAAAAGCCTGAAAGAACAATATACTCCACGCATGAAAAAGCTTTCTTTCTCTCAAGGAAAGTTATTAATCAAGTTAGTGGATCGCCAAACTAATTCCACGGGTTACGAACTGGTAAAAGCCTTCATGGGACCTTTTAAAGCAGGTTTCTATCAGACTTTCGCCGCACTGTTCGGTGCCAGTCTGAAAAAACAATATGATCCCACTGGAGATGATGCGCTTACCGAACGGGTTATTCTGTTGGTAGAAAGCGGACAGCTCTAATAATGTTAAGAACATTGTTAGTAATGAAAAACAGTCATTATAGAAAACCATGTATTTCAAACACTTATCTATGTTGAAAACTTCTATGAACCATTGTTCATTTCTCTATCGATAAGGACATGATAACCACTGTTTGAACAGGGTTCAAACAACTTATCAACACCTTGTTATTTCAGTTTCTTAAATAAATCCCAGATAACGATACCGGCAGTTACAGATACGTTCAATGAGTGTTTCGTACCATATTGGGGTATCTCAATACATCCATCAGAATGGTCAATAACCTCCTGCTGAACTCCTTTCACCTCATTGCCCATAACTACTGCATACTTTTTAGTACGGTCTAAAGACAACTCATCCAACATGATACTGCCTTCCGCCTGCTCTACGGAATAAACAGTATATCCTTCCTTTTTAAGGTTATCAACAGCTTCAACACAGTTATCAACATACTTCCAGTCGACAGTGAATTCAGCACCTAAAGCTGTTTTATGCATCTCAGGATGGGGCGGAGTAGCTGTAATGCCACACAGGTAAATACATTCCACCCGGAAAGCATCCGAAGTACGAAATACAGAACCAATGTTATGAAGACTGCGGATATTATCCAATACCACCACCAAGGGTAGCTTCTCAGCTTCCTTAAACTCCTCTATACTAATACGATTCAGTTCTGTTATTTTCAGTTTACGCATGACAACTATACTCTTTAAATAGCTTTTATTAATAGATTGATTTACAAAGACTTGTTTAACACAAGTGTTTTATTTGCACCACACTTGTGTTTCATTTATACAACACAAGCATTACAGACAAACCACACAAGTGTAGAACAAACAACGTACTTATACGTTATCTTTTTATTCCTGTTGCAAAGATACTTCTTTCCGTTCACATCCCTGTTAATAACCATTGAAAAGCTGTCAAAAGAGTAGGGAAAGAAATTCAAAAATAATTCTTGCAATATTCAAAACAACGTATATGCACCCACCGGAATGAACATTCCAAAAAAGTTAAGAGAAACTTTCTGAGGTTATATAAACACATTTTTCAGCCCTATTACACCGGTTTATAACCATAAAGTTATTAACTTTGCACTTTATCAACAAGGTGTTGAAAGAGTTTTATAGATGGCTTATTATCAAGAGATATACCTTTTATTTGCCCGTTGATAACGTACGGATAAAGTTTTATCTCATACTAATAACTTCTCCGGCAAGAAAAATCGTATTTACTTGTCGACACTATTAACAGCCTATCATCACCATCAAAGGATTTTTAAATTAGAAAGAGAAATAAAAAATATAATTATGAATAATCTCATAGAAGCTATCAAGCAACTTAAAAAGGAGAAGAACGCGATTATTCTGGGGCACTATTACCAGAAGGGGGAAATACAGGATATAGCCGATTACGTCGGCGATAGTCTGGCATTAGCTCAATGGGCGGCTAAAACGGAAGCGGATATCATTGTGATGTGTGGTGTTCACTTTATGGGTGAAACAGCCAAGGTGCTTTGTCCGAATAAGAAAGTGCTGGTTCCTGATATGGCAGCCGGTTGTTCGTTGGCGGACAGTTGTCCGACGGACAAGTTCAGTCAGTTTGTCAAAGAGCATCCCGGATATACGGTGATATCTTACGTGAATACGACAGCTGCCGTGAAAGCAGTGACGGATGTTGTGGTAACTTCTACCAATGCGAAGCAGATCGTGGAAAGTTTCCCCAAAGATGAGAAAATAATCTTTGGTCCTGACAGAAATCTGGGGAATTATATTAACTCTATCACGGGGCGCAATATGTTATTATGGGACGGCGCATGCCATGTACACGAACAATTCTCGGTTGAAAAGATTGTTGAATTAAAGACGCAGCATCCCGATGCAGTGGTCTTGGCACATCCCGAATGTAAGAGTGTAGTTCTGAAGTTGGCTGATGTGGTAGGTTCAACTGCAGCATTGCTGAAGTATGCAGTGAATCATCCCGAGAAAGAGTATATTGTTGCTACCGAATCGGGCATCCTTCATGAGATGCAGAAGAAATGTCCGCAAACGACGTTTATTCCGGTTCCTCCTAACGATAGTACCTGTGCCTGCAATGAATGTAGCTTCATGAGATTAAATACGCTGGAAAAGCTTTATAATTGCTTGAAAGACGAATCTCCGGAAATAATAGTAGATCCTGAAATTGCCGAGAAAGCAGTGAAGCCTATCAAGAGGATGCTGGAGATTTCGGCAAAGCTGGGGCTTTAATAAACTTTGGTTGTATGAATTATTAGCTACGCTTATATTCTGTTAAAGTCGTATGAAATGACAATAGGGTGTATCAAGATAAATGATACGCCCTTATTGTTTTCACCATCCCATTGAAGAGTATTTTCAAATAAATAATTTTCCTGTTTATTTGCTATACGATGCTTTTACAAAGGGAGCTTCAAGTAAATAGTCTAGGCTTTGCTTTACACTTTCTTCTACAGGACAACTGTATTGTTCGATCTCTGCCACCAAATGGTGCACACCTGCTTTATCTGTATTTTTGAAAATAGCATCGTAACCTACCATACCGCTTTGCCCTATTTCGCGGTGGTCTTTAATGTGGAGCATTGTGAAGCGTCCGGGATATTTATTGAAGTAATCTACCGGACTGTTATCTCCACGCACTACCCAGTAAACGTCCATTTGGAAGAATACATATTCGGGATTGGTGTGTTGCAGCATATAATCCAGCATTATTTCCTTGTCTTCTACTTTTTGGAATTCGTGAGCATGGTTGTGGTAACCGTATTTCAGTCCGGCAGCATTGCAACGCTTGCCCACTTCATTGTAATAATCACAGTAGGTCTGCAATTCTTTCAAAGTCTTGGGTACGCCAAGCCATGGAGTCACAATGTATTCCATACCGGCAGCTTTGTGATCAGCTATACATTGATCCCACCATGCCAGAGCTTCCGTAAAGTCACCTGAAGATAATTCCTTGTCCGACAAGCCGTGCGATGTGTGTGAGGAAAGTACTTTCATTCCATTGGTCTCTACCATTTGTTTAAACTCTTGGGGCGTCTTGCCATAGAATTTTCCATCATTGTAGTTAGCAGCTTCCACACTGGTATAACCCATATCTGCCAAGTCTTTCAGAATTTTGTTGAGGTCTCCGCCATTGTTTATCAAATCTCTCACGGAATAGAGTTGTATGGCGACTTCTTTTTTTTCTTTTTCCTTCTTTTGGGGGGATTGGGGTGTGGTACATGCTTGTGGCACAGTCAGACAGAAGGTTGTCAGCACTGTAAGTAAATAATTCTTCATTATCATGTTTGTTAATTTTTCATGGATTATATTGGATAAATGCCTGCAACGAGGCTGTCGCTTTTAAAAGCGATGATTCTCATTGCAGGCATCGTTATGTTTGAAAAGAAAGGATTAGTCAAGAACCTTCACGCGGATGTTACGGAACCAAACGTCGTCTCCATGGTCTTGTACACCAATGAAACCTTCGTGATTGTCTCCGCCACAGTTGTTCAGGAGTTCAAATGCCAAAGGCCATTTTTCTTCACTGAATTTGCTGGCCTGCAACATATCTGTCCATTGCTTGGTCCATAAGTGGTATTCCAATACGTTCTCGTCGTTTTGTCCATGAACTACGGTGCCTTTGTATACCATAATTTTGGCTTTATTCCATTCACCGAATGGTTTGGCATTCTGAGGAACTGCAGGAATCATATCATACAGAGAAGCTGCCTGACGGTTATTGTCCTTGCCCAGTTTGGCATCGGGATGATTAGCGTTGTCCAGTACTTGGAATTCGGGAGCGGAGATGTAGATAGGTTCCAACACTTCATTACCGTCCTTGTCTTGAGAAGTGACTTCCTGAGCCAGATAGAAGATACCGGAGTTACCACCTTTCGAAATCTTCCATTCTAATTCCATCTCGAAGTTTTTGAATTTGTGGGCGAAGATTAAATCGCCTCCTTCACCAGTCTGTCCTTCACCAGTACCTGTGCCGTTAAATTTAAGACAGCCATCTTCAATAGTCCATCTGGAGGGTACTTGGTCTTTGCCATATCCGCGCCATCCGTCCAAGCTTGTTCCGTCGAAGATAGTTATATAGCCATCAGCGTCTATCGGTAGGGTCAGACTGTCTGTTTCAGCTCCCTTTAATGATTTGGAATAAGATAATGTAACGGTAGTAGGCGTACTTTCTTCCGTAACATTTTGTTTTTTGGCACCGCCTCCACAAGAAGCTAGCATACCACCAATGAGGCAGCAAGCCAAAGGATAATAAATTTTCTTCATAATAAAAAAATATTAAATAGTTTATGTTTGATTGTTATCTTGGCATATCGGGTAATTTCCAACCTTCGCGGTAGTTGTGCTTCACAAGTTCTTCGGCAAATGCTTTGGCATTGACAGGATCGGTCCATGTTTTGTCGAACGTAGGATGACCGTTGTGTATCTTGAAACCATCCTTGATGACTGTACGGATAGTTTCCTCGTCACCGATATTAGTAAAACGCATATTGGCACCGTCCCATTCCAATGTCTTATTTAAACCCTGTAGACGGATTGCTAATACACCCATAGCTACCATTTCGTTCATTGGGCCTGCTTCCGAGAAGTCAGATTTCGGCATTACACGGTTTGAAGCGCTTTCTTTGCAAGCACGTACCCAGTCCATTTCATGACCGCCATTCATAGCCTTCGGTACACGACGGCAGACTTTCGGTGCATTGGGTACACGACCTGAAAGCAACCATGGGTTTTGTCCATAGCAACCGCAAATTAGTGTGTCTTTGGTACCATGGAAGATGGTTAGACCACCACCACTTTGCATCAGTTGTTTTCCTTCGGGGAATCCTTTCGGACGTTCAGGCATCATGCCACCGTCGTACCAGTGAACTTCCACTTCGGGCATAGCCACTTTCGGCATATTTTCGCGTGCGGGGAAAGTCAGCTTCACATGCTGTGCTTGCGGAGCACAAGAATTGAGTAATAATGTAGACGAGCCTTCCACCTTAGTAGGATATTGTAACTTCAAAGCCCTAAACGGTTGGTGCAGGATGTGGCAGGCCATATCGCCCAAAGCACCTGTACCATAATCCCACCATCCGCGCCAGTTCCAAGGATGATAGATTTCGTTATAAGGATTCAATTTGGCAGGACCAGTAAATAAATCCCAGTTTAGTGTACGAGGAATACGGTCTTCCTTTTCAGGAACGTTCAGTCCTTGCGGCCAGATGGGGCGGTCGGTAGCGCATTCCACTTTTATTACATCGCCAATTTCACCGTTCCATATCCATTCGCATACTAAGTCAGTACCTTCATCTGAAGAGCCTTGGTTACCCATTTGGGTAACTACACCAGTGGAAGCGGCCAGACGAGTGAGTAGACGAGACTCATATACAGAGTGCGTCAGCGGTTTTTGGCAATATACGTGTTTACCCATTGTCATGGCATCGGCTGTAATGATGGCATGTGTATGGTCGGCAGTAGCAACGATCACTGCATCAATGGATTTTCCCATTTCATCGTACATTTTACGATAATCCCAATATTTCTTTGCATTGGGGAATTCGTCGAATACACCTTTTGCGTAGCGCCAATCTACGTCACAGAGGGCTACGATGTTTTCTGTATTCTTCACATGGTTGATGTTGGTGTGTCCCATTCCACCGATACCAACGGCAGCAATGTTCAATCGGTCACTAGGAGGTACGTGTCCGTGGCTACGACCTAAAATGGTACTTGGAGCAATTGTAAGTCCTGCCAAAGCTAAACCTCCGGTCTTAAGAAATTCTCTTCTTGTAAATTTTGACATGGTTTTTTAGATTTAAAAAATGGTTAATATTATGAATCTTAAAACAATCAATATTACCAATATGTCAGACTACAGTTCTTTTCGGACGAAGGAGTCCGTAGCCTTCTTTCATATACTTTCGGCGTTCCCTAATTTCTTCTAGTGTCTGTAAATCTCCGATAGCGGACAAGTCATTTCGGTGTGCATCTTCCAAGAATGTCCAACCATATTGGGATGCGATTGCAGAATCACGCATCTGCGGAAGCCGTGGGTCACGTTTTCCACTTTCAATAGAATTAGCCATAATGTCACAAAGCTTGTCTAGATTCTTCCCGCCAAATGGTTTTTCCAGACGAAGTGTACGGTTCACTCCGTGAAGTTCTACTACAGCAGTTTGGAAATCATGCGTCATGCGTACAATACCTTTTGTACCAATGATATCCGTATATGCGTTATGAGTTTGATTTTTGGAGAGTTGTCCGTAGACGAAACCTTGTGTAACATCAAATACAATTCCGTTTTGGAAAGTACCGTGGCACTGTACCCACCAGGGATCTTTATAGTTCCACATTCGTATACCTTGTGCATGCCAAGTTTTATATTCGCTATTGGCATACCAACGGGCAATGTCTATGTAGTGCATGCCGCAATCGTGGTAAGCAGGGCCTTCGTACTCGTGTCCTTCGCCTGGTGCCAGTCCTGGAGTCATGTGACAGATTCGTAGAATGGCTAGTTCACCTATTTCACCTTCTTCAATAAATTGTTTCATGATCTGATGATACCATGAGTTGCGCAAGTAAAGATTTACTGTGGAAAAAATATCACTTTTTTCCACTAGATCTACCACTTTCCATTCTTTATCGATGGTATCGGCAACGGGTTTTTCCGAAATAATGTGTTTTTTACTTTGAATAGCTTTCTCTATTTGATCTTTCCGTGAATCAGCTAACGTAAAGAGTCCTACGGCCTGTACGCTGTCATCATTGAATATTTCCTGTTCATCGGATATGATTTTGGATGTAGGTGAAAGAGTTCTTGCCAACTCTCGAGAAGCGGAATCTGTGTCGCAGATATATGCAATGTCCCACCGATTAGTCTTTTGCATGCTTTCCAAATACATCTGTCCCATTCGCCCGAACCCAATCAAACCAACTTTTATTTTCATGGTGTTTTTCTATATTTTATATTGGTTTGCTACAAAATTAGGACAATTCGTTATAGAAAGAAAAACAAAAATATAAAAAAATAAAAAATAAATTATAACTTTATGTTATTTGATAAATGCAATTTTCGTAACAATCCCCTCTTTTCCTTCACTGTCTGCGGCAAGTACCATATATATTCCTGTGGCCACTCTCCTACCCTGCTTATTTCTTCCATCCCAAGTGAATTGCCCTCCCAGGGAAGTACCTTGATAAATAAGATGTCCGGCAGTATCCACAATCTTCACATCACTGTCGTAAACCATTCCCGTAACAGTAATCACTCCGCTGTAGTCCGGACGTACCGGATTAGGATAAGCACGTACATTACTCTCTTTAAAGCTGTTTTCAGCCTTTGTAGCGTCACTTTGGTAAGAAACGATCCCCTTGCCTGTTCCGATGAAGACTTCGCCGGTACGGGGATGTATGGCAATAGATACGATGCTATTGGAAAGTAGCGGACTATTCTCTTCCGTAAAGTGATGAATCGTTTCCATTCCATCCGCACTTATCAGGTAAATTCCATTGGACGCCGTACCTATCCATTTTCTGTTGGCACCATCTATTGCAATGGCATTAATCGCTTCGTTCACCAATAAGAAATCAGCTAACCCACTGTCATCATTGCGCGGAACTTTAATCTGTGTACAATAGAAGTTATCATTGAAATAGCGGGAAGGATTGTTCAGTACCAAAGGACCTCTGTTAGTACCGATCCAGATGACTCCCTCTTTATCCTCGGCAATGCAATAAACCGCCAGCTGTTCTAAAAGGGCTCCGTCTTGATTCGTAAACCGGGTAATGAACCTGTGTTGGTCGTCCGAAGTATCTGCTATAGTGCCGTTATAATTCAAACAAAACAATCCTCCCGACTCTATACGCGAAGAAGTAGCCCACAGCCAACCTCTTTTATCAAAGATAGTCCGTCCGAAATTACTTGCTTTTACTATTTCCGGATAATGAAGACTTACCCAGTCACCATTTTTCATCAATACACTCACTGCATGTTGTGTCTCACAACTCACCATCCAAAGGTTATTTTCTTTGTCATAAATCAATCCGTTCACGCGTACATAACTATCTGCCCAAGGTTCATTAGGTACAGCACTTTCCAACGGACTGTTATGCATACTATACCAGTTTATGAACTTCCCATCTTTAAATTCGTAAATCCCTTCTCCTGCTGATGCTGCAAAATGATGAGCAATGTCTTTAGGATCTTGCACAATACAGTTTATGTCATCGTATCGATGTTTGGTTTGTTCACTGATGCCTTCTTCCTGAAAACTATTCCAGGTATTATTTTCAAAGGTCATAATGGTTCCGGGCCTGTCAAGTCTGTTGGCTATATGCCCTCCTCCGGTAATCAGCAATCGTTCTCCGGCAAAATTCATATAATACGGATAGTTTCGTACAGGACTATTCGGAGTAATGTTTTCAGGTACTTTTTCTTTGAAAGGAATATCGTGGTATTGCGAGAGGAATTCAGAGGTATCATCCGATACTTTCTTCCAGTTCTTAATATCCAGCAGATTTTCTGTCAATAACCCTGCAAACAACCCTTCGGAAGTAGCGGCATAAAGATGATTATCCGATACATTACATGCCAGAACGTTTTTATTCAGAGGATAGTAATTGCTGATTTCCCGCTTTTTCAGATTGATACAAAGAATACCCGACGCAGTGGATAAATACGTGTATTCCTTATAAAAACAAGCGTGGTTGACCGTCTTATCCTGTGTCATATTCTTGTTTTTATAATCGGGAAGGTTATAGATATCTTCCTCATTCACCAACAGGTCTATATTTGCATTGGAATAAATAATGACCAATGATTTATAGGCTGATTGGTAAGCAATATAAGATATTTCCGTATCGCTTAGCAGAAAAGATTTTGAATAAGTTCGTATGCTGGTATCTTCTTTATCATAAGCATATAAATCACCATTGGCAAGGATGAAGAGTTTACTTCCAATGACTTCACTGCGGGTAGGGTTATGATAAGAGAGGTAAGTTTGCCACTCTCCTATCGCATTTTGCGAATAGGCAGGCAGAAAATAGATTAAGCAGAGAAGAACTATATATTGAAATCTCATAAAATCAGAGTTATATTAGTTTGTAAGCAACACACTTACAAACTAATAACTCCATATTTTCGGGTTTATTGTATGCTATTAAGGAATTTGCAAAGTTTGTTTGTAGCTATGGCACGGTGGCTGATTTTGTTTTTAAGTTCGTTACCCATTTCTGCAAAAGTCTGTGTATACCCTTCGGGAACAAATATAGGATCATATCCGAAACCGGAGTTTCCTCTTCTGGTTTTGATGATTTCTCCTTTGATTACACCTTCGAACAAATGCTCTTTTCCGTCGATAATCAGTGCGAATGCAGTGCGGAATTGTGCTTTCCGGTTTTCTATTCCTTCCATGGCATGTAGCAGTTTCAGCATATTTGCTTCTGCATTATGTCCGTCTCCGGCATAGCGTGCCGAATAAACTCCCGGTTCTCCATTCAAAGCTTCTACTTCCAGACCGGTATCATCGGCAAAACAATCCATCTGGTAGTTTTCATAAATGTACTGTGCTTTCAGTAAAGCGTTTCCTTCCAAAGTATCGGCAGTTTCAGGTATGTCTGTATGGCAATGAATGTCTTTCAGATTGAGAAGTTCTATTCTTTTACCTAAAATAGCCGTTACTTCTTCCAATTTGTGTGCATTGTTTGTGGCAAATACGAATTTATGTTTCATATGTTGATTGGTTTTTATTTCACTTTCAACCGGTCGAAACCTTCTCCATAGACTCCGATAACAGAGCTTTGAGAGATAAATGCGTTCGGGTCAATGTCTTTCACCAAACGGAAAATATCAATTGACTGACGCTTATATGCTAATACAACGAGCACTTTTACATTGTGTTTACTGTACCATCCTATGCCGTCCAGAACGGTTACGCCACGGTGGGTCTCTTTCGTAATGCGATCGGCAATTTTTTCATACTCTTTGGAGAAGATAAAAAATTGCACGGACTGACGGGCACTGTTCACGATATAGTCTAATACGAAACCGATAACAAACAAAGTTACAAAACCAAATATCACGCGTCTCCAGTCATGGAATACGAAGTAACAGGAACTGATAATAATCACATCGCAAAGCATCACCATACGTCCCAGTGTGACGTCTTTATACTTATGTATAATGGCGGCGATAATATCCGTTCCGCCCGTACTTCCGTTGCAATTGAATACGACTCCAAGACCTGCACCGCACATCACGGCACCTATCATACAAGCCATGAAGTCCTGTCCCGGTCCCAGTATAAGTGGTGGTGTATTGTCTGGACCATTTACAAGCATTTGGAAAAACCATAAAAAGAATGTCAGCCCGAAGATGGCAAACGTAGTTTTAATACTGAATTTAGGACCCAGTATTTTAATGGCAAATGTCATTAAGACAGCATTGATGATGAAGTATGACCATTGGATAGGAAACCCCGTGGCGTAATAGATAATTGCACCGATACCCGTAGTTCCTCCTGTCGTTATCTGATAAGGAATCAGAAACAACGCCCATCCCAAGGCATAACTGATAAGACCGACAGTGATGAAGATATAGTCCCGTAACTCTCTCATCATTTCGGCTTTGGTTGGTTTTGTAATTTGCATATTAATCAGTTACAAGATATTAGCTACGAGCTATAAGTTACGAGCTACAAGGGAGTGAGTCAAGTTGCCTTTTCCTTCTCTACTTGTAGCTTGTACCCCGTAGTTCGTAACTTATTTATTTAATAACAATGTTTACGATCTTCTTCGGAACGACAATTACCTTCACTACTGATTTGCCTTCCATCCATTTAGCCGAACGTTCATCTGCCAATACGGTGCTTTGAATGACTTCTGATGTTTCGTCAGCAGGGAATTCCATATTGAAGCGTGCCTTACCATTGAAAGATATGGTGTAGTTGATTGTATCTTCCACCAGGTATTCTTCGTTGTAAGCAGGCCAGTTGGCATCGCAAACTGAGTCTTCATGACCCAGTGTATCCCACAACTCTTCACATACGTGCGGAGCGAAAGGAGCCAATACGATAACCAGTTGATTCAATATCTCTTTCTTGCTGCATTTCAGGCTGAATAACTCGTTTACACAAATCATGAAAGCACTGACGGAAGTATTGTAAGAGAACTGTTCAATATCACTCGTTACTTTCTTAATCAGTTTATGCAAAGATTTCAGTTCTTCCTTGGTTGCAGGTTCATCCATCACTATATAACTACCGTTACGGTCGTAGAACAGTGACCAGAATTTCTTGATGAAACGGTACACACCATCGATACCATTCGTATCCCAAGGCTTGGATTGCTCTACCGGACCGAGGAACATCTCGTACATACGCAATGTATCCGCACCGTATTTCTCAACAATCATATCGGGATTAACTACGTTGAACATGGATTTACTCATCTTCTCCACAGCCCAGCCGCAGATGTATTTACCATCTTCCAGGATAAACTCAGCGTTGGCAAATTCAGGACGCCATGCTTTGAAAGCTTCAAGATCCAGAATATCATTGGATACGATATTTACATCCACATGGAGTGGGGTAGTGTCGTACTGATCCTTCAGATTCAGAGAAACGAACTTATTGCTATCTTTGATACGGTAAACGAAGTTGCTACGTCCCTGTATCATACCTTGATTAACCAACTTCTGGAACGGTTCTTCTACGATAGACACTCCTACATCGTACAGGAATTTATTCCAGAAACGTGAATAAATCAAGTGTCCCGTAGCATGTTCCGTACCGCCTACATAGAGGTCGACGCTTCTCCAGTATTCATCTATTTTCTTATCAACCAATGCTTTATTGTTATGCGGGTCCATATAGCGCAGATAGTAAGCGCTGGAACCTGCAAAGCCCGGCATAGTATTCAGTTCAAGAGGGAATACGGTGACGTTATCTATCTTTTCATTCTCTACCACACATTTGTTTACGGTGTCCCAAGCCCATTTGGTAGCATGTCCCAACGGTGGTTCTCCGGTTTCGGTAGGAAGGAATTTGGCAACTTCCGGCAATTCGAGTGGCAAACTGCTTTCGTCGATCATATAAGGCATTCCATCCTTGTAGTAAACCGGGAACGGTTCGCCCCAGTAGCGCTGGCGGGAGAAGATAGCGTCACGAAGACGATAATTCACTTTTACGCGTCCCAGATTATGTTCTTTTACGTAGTTCTTGGTCTTTTCGATAGCTTCTTTGATGGTCAGTCCGTTCAATGTAAGATCACAGTAAGGAGTTACATCAGGTCTCGGAGAGTTGCAAACGATACCTTCTTTAGCATCAAAGCTCTCTTCGCTGACATCACAACCTTCTACCAACGGACGGATCTCCAATCCGAAATGTTTGGCGAAAGCGTAGTCACGGCTATCGTGTGCAGGTACAGCCATGATGGCACCTGTACCATAACCGGCAAGTACATAGTCGCTAATCCAGATGGGCACTGCCTCACCTGTGAAAGGATTAATGGCATAACTTCCGGAGAATACACCCGTCACGCTGCGGTCTGTAATACGATCACGCTCGGTACGTTTCTTGGTGCGTTCTAGATAAGCGTTAACTTCATCCTTTTGTTCAGGAGTAGTCAACTGAGCTACCAATTCGCTTTCCGGCGCCAACACCATGAAAGTAACACCGAACATCGTATCTGCGCGAGTGGTGAAGATGGTAAATTCCAGATCGCTGTCTTTTACTTTGAATTGTACTTCGGCACCTTCGCTGCGACCGATCCAGTTTCTTTGAGTTTCTTTCAGAGAATCTGTCCATTCGATGGTATCCAGTCCGTCCAGCAAGCGTTGTGAATAGGCGGAAACGCGAAGACACCATTGACGCATCTTCTTCTGAACTACGGGGAAACCTCCACGTTCGGATACACCGTCTATCACTTCATCGTTGGCCAGAACCGTACCCAATTGGGCACACCAGTTTACCATCGTTTCACCCAGATAGGCGATGCGATAGTTCATCAGGATTTCCTGTTTCTCTTTCTCGCTCTTGGCTTTCCATTCTTCGGCAGTGAAGCTGAGTTCTTCGCCACAAGCCACATTCATACCGTTGGTACCTACTTGCTCGAAAGCCTGTATCAGTTCTTCGATAGGGCGGGCCTGCTTTTCATCATTGCAATAATAGCTGTTGAACATCTTCTGGAATGCCCATTGCGTCCAATGATAATATTCCGGTTCGCACGTACGTATTTCGCGGCTCCAGTCGAAACAGAAACCTATCTTATCCAACTGCTCACGGTAACGGTCGATATTGTTGATCGTAGTAATTGCAGGATGTTGTCCCGTTTGTATAGCATATTGTTCGGCGGGAAGTCCGTAAGCATCATATCCCATGGGATTTAGTACATTGAAGCCCTGCAGTCGTTTGTAACGGGCATAAATGTCCGAAGCAATGTATCCCAGCGGGTGTCCTACGTGTAGGCCCGCACCGGAGGGGTAGGGGAACATGTTTAGTACATAGTACTTCTGCTTCGTCTCATCTTCCTTCACTTGGTAGGTTTTCTCTTCCACCCACCTTTTCTGCCACTTCTTTTCAATCTCCCTGAAATTGTACTCCATAATGGTTTTCTTTCGTTATTTTATGGTTGATACTTAGTTATATACTTTATTAAACGGTGCAAATTTACAGGTTTATTTTCAGATTCATAGCTTAGTACAACAAAAAAGTATATGTCCGGGCCGTACCTGGGATACACTTGCTCCGTACTAAAGCCATACTTTCTCCATGTAGAGGTACTTTTGGCCGAAGAATGTACGGAGCAAGTACGGTTCGGATACGTTTCAGACAGGTAGCGGAACATTTGAAAATATATATTTTTTCCTGTTTAATGATAAAGTTGCAGAAAAGGTAGAAAAAATATAAATAAATACTTGACAAAGTAATTTTTATTGCAGATATTTGTGAAGTGCTTATTAAAACTAATTCAAGTAATGTAATACAAAAAATGGCTAAGTTAATTCAATAGGATTTTACACAAAAGTGTTTTTAGGATATTTCAAGGGATGAAGTCTGAGAAGATTACATCCCTTTTTGTTTATTTTTCTGCCAGATTGCTAAAAAGCACTCTAATCATGTTGTTAATAAACGTGGGTAAAGTTTTTAAAAAACGTCACCCTTATTTATTAAAAACGTTTCCGGTGTCTATTAAATCCCTTGTTTTATTGTACAAAAAGTAGAAATAGTATATCTTTGCCTCCAATTTATCGGGAACGTATGAATGAGAAGAAAAATTACACCTATCATCTGATAGCTATCTTCACCGTAGGAGTGTGGGGATTAACTTTTATCTCCACCAAAGTTTTAATAGCCAATGGACTTTCTCCGAAAGAAATCTTTCTGCTTCGTTTTCTGATTGCTTATATTGGTATCTGGTTTATATCTCCCCGCAAGCTGTTTGCAAATAACTGGAAAGATGAACTTTGGTTGTTATTGGGTGGTATTACAGGCGGTTCTGTCTATTTTCTGACGGAGAATATGGCTTTAGGCATTACATTGGCTACCAATGTGGCGTTTATTGTTTGTACGGCTCCGTTGCTCACCACTATCTTTTCACTGATGATTTATAAGAAGGAAAAGGCTACCCGTACTTTGATAGGCGGTTCACTGATGGCATTGGTGGGAGTGGCAATGGTGGTTTATAATGGTAGTTTTGTTTTGAAAATCTCTCCGTTGGGCGATTTTCTTACTTTGCTTGCCGCTCTTTCCTGGGCATTTTATAGTTTGATAATGAAGAAGATGACAGGGAGGTATAATACAATCTTCATTACCCGCAAGATATTCTTTTATGGGATATTGACCATACTTCCTGTTTTTCTGTTCCAGCCTTGGCAGGCAGATCTTTCTTTGCTTATGGAGCCTTCTGTCCTGTTGAACCTGTTATTCTTGGGCGTGCTTGCTTCATTGGTTTGCTTTGCGGTATGGAATGTGGTGCTGAAAAATCTCGGTACGGTGCGTGCTTCCAATTATATTTATCTCAATCCGTTGTTCACTTTGGTAGGATCGGCTGTCCTGTTGGATGAACATCTGACAATCATTGCGCTGATTGGTGCAGGCTGCATTATGGGTGGAGTGTATATAGCAGGAAGGAAATAATCAACGGATCATTTTTCAGCAAACAACATAATTTCTTCCGCTTGCGTGCTGTGTTCTGCCGTCAGGTTCCAGGAATTATCTTTCTTGTTCCATTTATAGCTTTGGTAACTCGTACCCATTGCGTTTATCTGGTAAACAGCTTTGGCTTTTACATCGGCATAAGCGTTCGTTTTGCTGTTCCATGCTACATATTCCACGTTTATATCCGTTCCGTCATAAGAGAAATTCAGGCAATATTGCTTTTCGAAACGTTGGTTTTCCTTATTCCATTTCAATACCTCTTTGGCTGATACCCGTCCTTCGGCATTGTACGCATAGTTATACTGCAAATGATTATGCAGATACTTTCGGTTCTCTACTTTAAATACGGTTTCCGTCTTTACGAGACCTTCGTTCATTTCCGTGTTATAGGCGAAATCCTTTACATTGTTCCCGCTTACTGCGTTTACTACTGATGTCAATGCGAATACTACTGATACTACTAAAGCTTTCATAATGATTTTATTTTTTAAGTTATACATTTTTGTTTCTTTCGATGTTGCAAAGATAGGGCAAGGGGGCGGGATGGAATGTTATCGCAATGTTATCATTAGGTTAACACAGAAATTCCGGTGATTGTATTAACTGCAAATATGGCTTTGTATCTTACCAAATCCGTACCCGGGGGAAGGTGCTGAAATGATAGGATAATAGGCTTTTTTCATAATTTATCAGATGTTTCTTTTTCAAAAAGAAAGCATTTTGTATTTTTATCTTTTCCGGAAAGAAAGAAATTAAATAAACTGTCTTTATGAAGAGGAAGAAATAAATGCGGGTGAATATACGATTCGTGTTCTTCCTGTATGGAAATGGATGCTGAAAACGCTATCTTTGTCCCCAAAATAATGATAAGATGAAGCTCCGTTCCCTTTACATCCTTTCTATTGTTGGACTGTTTCTCGTTGTAGTGATACAATTGGGAGGGATGATGTATGCCTATGACAGTTATAAGAAAGAAGCCAAACGTACACTGGACGAATGTTTCCGGCAGGCTTTTATAGAGACGGTAGATAATCAAATCAACAACCTGCCCTTTCCCGACTATACCATTCCTTTCTATTCGTACATACCTAAAGATGAGAATAGACCTATGGATAATGAAGTTTTTCTGGGATATCAACAGGCCGCTTCTTTCCTGCAAGATGTTTATCAGGTGACGATACCTCTGGATGAGATGGAAAGGACGTTGGAAAAGAAACTGAAATGGAAGAATATAGACCGGACCGTGTGGATTGATGCGGCTGAAGACCATAGCCAGTATTCTGCCTACAGGCGTTTCAAGACAGTGGTCTCCGATACTGCATGGCTGAATGAAAAGAAAGGGGAAGCTATAGAAGCGGCTATTATCGCCCCTTTCCTTCCGCTTGTAAAAGATGTATTCTTCTTGTTTCTTCCTACTTTGTTGCTGACCGCTTTTCTTATTTATAGTTGGGCGCAACAGATGAAGTATATCATTAGCCAACGGCGGGGCATTGAAGAACAACGTTCTGCCTTCTATACTTTGGCGGAGAAAATGAGACAGCCGATAGGCGAAGTGCGTAGCCGGATTTCCGGACAACGGTGGGAAGAGATAGAAACATCGGGTAAGCATATTCTGGATATGACGGAAGAAACACTCTCCGCTGCCAAAGAAGAAGAATGGAAAAGGCAGGCACGTAAGCAGCACTCTTTCAAGATATTCTTTATAATCAGTCTGCTGGCAAGCTGTTTGTTGATGGTGGCCTGGTTCGTTTATTTGTATCGTACGGCTGCCCGTGAGACGGTTTATCAGGTGAATGACTGTTTTGAGGCTGCTTTTTATGATGAAGTGATGTATAGCCGTTATCCTTTGTTCCGCTCGCAACCCGGAGAAAACAGAGAATCCGAAGAACGGATAAAAAGAAGCGAGTCGCCTTTTGCCGAAGAGCAAAGAGAATATTTGAAGGGAAAAGAGGCAGAGTATACTATAAATATATTGTATGTGGTGCATACGCACAATACGATTGATCAAAATTACCGTCTTCGTGCCGCTTTGATTATGCAGAAACACTTGGAAGGAGTAGAGATGAATCCCCAGTATCTGGATTCTGCCTTTGCCGGACATCTCAACCGGTTGGGAATGAAGTCTCGCAGTGGAATCCGTCAGTTCCGCTATCCTTCGGACAGTACGGTTGCACAGGTAGGATATACTTCTGTGAAGTACGGTGACTATACTTCCCGGTTTATACCATTGAGGGAAGACAGTACGCTTTGCGTGCAGGGAGTTGTGAAGAACCCTTATCGTTATGTGGCGACTTCTATCTGGTATCTTTTGTTGCCCCTATGGATTACATTCCTGGTGATGCTCGATTGTATCTTCGGTCAGGTGAAAGTGCTTCGGATGCAACATCGCCTGGAGCAGTTTCAGAAAGACTTTACTTACGCTATGATTCATGATATGAAGTCTCCGTTGAACTCCATACTGATGGCGGCACATGTGCTGGCAGGGGGGAAACTGGAGGATAAGCCCGAAAAAGAAGAGAAATACCGACGGGTGATAATGGAAGAAAGCGAGCATCTACTGGCTTTATCGAACAGGGTATTGATGCTGACACAATTGGACGAAGGGCATTTGAAGCTGCATAAGGAAGAAGTCGCCTTGCGCCCCTTGCTTGATGATCTGATAGCGAAGATTTCTTTGAAATCTAATAAAAAAGTGGAATTCAATACGGTTTATCATCGTTGTGAGACGGTCTATGCGGATGCTTTCTGCCTGCGTGAAGTGCTGGGAAACTTATTGGACAATGCGATCAAGTATTCTCGTGAAGAGGTGAAAGTAGATATAATCTGTGAGTCGGAGAGGGGAGTCTGCAAAATTAAAGTATGCGATAACGGGTTGGGTATATCCTTGAAAGACCAGTCGCGCATCTTCAACCGCTTTGAACGTTCTGCGGCGGCGGCACGCAGTAGTAAAGGGGGAGCCACAGGCTTTGGCTTAGGTTTGAACTATGTGCAGCAAGTGATGCTGGCACATCAGGGTAGGGTAGAAGTGGAGAGTGAAGAAGGGCGTTTCAGTGAGTTTACTCTTTATTTTCCGGCACGATCCTGACATTACCATATATGGAATCGCAACTCCTGTGAACAGTCGTTGATGAATGCATCTTTGCCGAATGAACGCAGTTTCCAGAGGATGCAGATGTCGTCTATGCTACCGATAAGTAAGAATGTTCCGAATAATGTGAAATAATAGCTCCCTGTTGCCATGCCGTACAAAAGCGGAAGGATGCCTAACAACAGAATAGGTAAGAAGCAGGTTGTGCGATATTGCCACATTCTGATGGGTTCGTTGCAGTGGCAGAAGCGTATGCCTCCCTTATGCTTTACGAAAGAGATAGACCGGAAACCTTTGGGCGAAAAGATTCCGAAGAATAGTGCATGAAGCAATAGATTTACTCCAAAGCCTGCCAGAGCGCACGACCAGAATATCAGCAATGATACATGAGCCATATTTTCTCCGTGTATCCATCGGAACAGGAGCAATATAGGTACTGTAAAGAGGATTGCAGCCAGTATTCCATACTTGTTGATCTTATTTCCCGAAACCATGATTTCAGTTCCTTTCTTGCTTTGTACAATTGAGATATCCGCTTTCATCATCTGTTCTTTTTATTAATTGAAGAATATATTTGCAATGGCGTGTTTGAGTCCTGTGTATGCAGGATTGACTGTGGCCATTAATACGTAAGCTGCCAAAACTATTGCAATACCTTTTGCAAATTCGATTCCTATTTTCTGAAATTTCTTCATGGCTTGTTTATTATTTAAGTGATACATTGGGGTTATTTCGATGTTGCAAAGGTAAGGCGGTGAGCAGAGAAGGAATGTTATCGCAATGTTATCTTTAGGTTAACGATTATAAGTCGGCATGCAAGTTTAGTAAGGTATAAAGAGCTAATAAAACTTGCTGGCTGAATAAATCCTTTCTGACGGGATATGAACATACTTTCCCCTCCTGATTCGCATGAATAATATAAGTTTCAGAGGTTAAGCCGCCGCATTGCCACTTTTATCTCTTTTTGTTGCGACGGTTAAGTAAAATTGTAGTAGGTACTTATTCTTTCCACCATGGTGGAAAGAAAGAAACTCCACGGTGGAAAGAATAAACGTTCGGATGGAAAAGGCTAACCGTTGGAAGGGAAAAAGTATAGGAATGCCTAAGAACGGAGCTAGCTATTGCATTTAATTCATTTTTTATCAAGCATGAATTAGATCATTATCCCTGTTTTGCCTGTTATTCTATCGGGCCATTCCCCTTATCATTGAAAATATCCCCTTGCCTCTTCTCTGCCTGATGATAATAATCAGTTGAAAAACATAGGTTTATAGTGAAAATGTTACTTTCTATTTGTCCCCCCTGTTTCTTTCCTGTTTTATGTCTATCTTCTTATTTTTGTTCCGTTCTCGTAAGTAGATACGATACAACTATTATTAATCTATATCAGAAAGTAAAATTATGGAAAACCAGGGAATACTTCTTTATATCGGAATAGCCCTTATCATCTTATTGGTACTTTGGTATATCTGGACTGCCAATAATCTGATTGCAAAACGGAACCGGGTAAAGCAATGCCGTAGCGGCATTTGTGTGGCATTGAAGCAGCGGAACGATATGATACCGAATTTGGTAGCTGCCGTAAAGTCCTATATGGGGCATGAGAATGAGACGCTGACCCGTATCGCGGAACTTCGTTCACGAACTTTTCAGCCTTCACAGGAGACTGAACAGATAAGAACCGGTAATGAGCTTTCTTCTTTAATCTCCAAACTTCAATTATCCGTAGAAGATTACCCGGAACTGAAGGCAAGCGAGCAGTTCACCCGACTGCAAAGGAGCATTGAAGATATGGAATTGCAACTGTAAGCCATACGCCGCACCTATAATGCTGCGGTCACCGACTATAATAACTCCATTGAGATGTTTCCCTCTTCCATCGTGGCCGGCCGGCAGAATCATCATCAGGAAGAACTGATTGATATTCCCGAACAGGAACAGCGGAATGTGGATGTCAGTGCACTTTTAAAGTAGTAGATGTAATATGGAATCAATTGACTTCAGAAGCCTTTCCGAAAGGCTTCGTACCGAACTTTCCCGTGTATATTTCTGGCAGAAGATTGTTCGTATTCTGAGCATCATAGTCTATCTCTTTGTGTTTTGCTGGATGATGTTCGTCCTGTTTGGGGGCTATCTTGTTGGATATATCGGCTTAGAGAACTACAGTGTGGTTACGCAATACATTTTCCCGGTCTTTATGGGATTTATTGTGCTGAACTTCGCATTCAGCCGCTCTCTTATGAAATTCCAAGGGCAGGAAAATGATATCATGCGCAGCATTATGTCTGCTATGTTTCCATCCGTTCTTTTCTCCTTCTCTTCGCAACTGGACCAGCGTATATTATCCGGTAGCAGGCTCTTTAATTCTTCTTTCTCCGATCCGGCACTGGCGGCTACCACCTATGCTTATCTGGAAGTGCCGTGGGGAGATCGTACCCTTTATATAGCTGATATAGGGGTTTCCTATGGACTGATGAATAAGTTGGAACTGAATTCTGTAACAGGCTATTTGGTGATGCTTTACCGCTATGTACTCCGTCCGCTGTTCGCCTCCAGGTACGAAAGTAGTGCGCATAACTTCCGCGGGATGTTTGGCTGGTGTCGTCTGGAGCGTAGTTTTAAGGGCAGCACGATTATCCTGCCCGACCATCTGGAACAAAAGGCCGGCTATCTGGCAAAGAATATCCAGGGCTTGAAGAAACGCTATAATGCCCGCTTCGTTCATCTGGAAGACCCGGATTTCGAAAAGTATTTCGTGGTTTATGCCGATGACGAAGTAACCGCCCGTATGATACTGACACCGGCGGTCATGCGCCGGATTACCCGTCTGCGCGAAACATTCGGGCACGATATGATGCTCTCTTTCAACAAAGGTACTTTTTATTATGCAGGAGTGATGCCCGACGGTTTCCTCTGCCTTCGCAAGCGGGCACTGGACAATGAACATCTGCTTGAAGAGATATACAATGATATAAACCTTGCCTGTCAGGTGACAGATATTCTTTAAAACCATATTATAACATGAAACAAACACTTACATTTATTCCTCCCGTAGTGGACTCCACGCAAAGTTCCATTCATACGGAGGCTTACGAAAAGAGCGTGGACTTGTATAACCAAGGCGAGTACCTGCAAGCTTTCCACAGTTTGCTGGATTACCTGAATGCGGACTTTCGGACGAAGTATGGCAATGCGGATGGTACTGAATTTCATATTCCCCACGGTTCTATCCTGGTGCATATTTCTGTAAAAGACGGATTTTACCGTATCAGTGCCGACTTCCTGAACTTGCCCGAGAAAGGGCGTGTAGCCATGCTTCGACAGATTGCAGACCTGAATCTGAACAAGTTGCTGTTGCCTCGCTTTGTGAAGGACAACGATAAGTTGAGAATGGAGTACACGTGTTCTCTCTCGCAGAGCCATCCCCATAAGATGTACTTCGTGTTACAGAATATCTGCCATATCGGTGATAAATATGATGACGAGTTCTGTACGAAGTTCGGTGCTACGCGGTGCTATGAGCCGCAGGTCACCTCTTATCCGCAGGAAGAGATAGACCGCATTTATGAAGGTTTGCAAATCTTGGGCCGCGAAACACTGGAAGTCGTGAAAGAGTATGATGCCGACCGGAAATATGGCTACTCTTGGAATGTGCTCGATACGACTTTCTATCAGATTTCCTACTTTGCTCGTCCGCAAGGCCAGTTATTGAATGATCTTGATAAAGCGGTGGACGATATGGATGCCGAACTGCCTACTGCCGAGGTGGTAGCGAAAGGAAAGGCTTTCCTTGAGAAATTGCTCGCCATGCCTAAGGAGGAACTGGCGGCTGATCTTTATTTCGTAGATACATTGGTGTCTACCAAGCGCCGTTCGTCCCTGAAGAATATGCAGGAGAACTTTATGAGTGTCTATAAAGAAGCTACTGAAGCCATTCAGACGGAAAATTATGAGCGGAGTGCGGTACGTCTGCTCTATATTTTCTATGAGGCTTACTTCTATAATGATGTGCAGGATGATATTAACGTAATTCTTTCGCATGCGCTTGAGAAAGCAAGCGGCAAGTCGATGGAGGATGCATCTGAAATCCTTTACAATGCGATGGATAAAATAATGGAAGGTGACCTGGAACCGGATGAAGATGACCTGGAAGAGATATCGGCAGAAGCCATCGAACAAATGCAGGGTATGGCAGCATCTCTGCAAGAGGAAATCATGAAGGCGCAGGCCGATATGCAGGCTGCCATGATGAGGGGAGATATGGCCGAGTATATGCGTCTGGCGCAGGAACTTCAACAGAAGATGATGCAACAGGCACTTGGCGGACAACAATAACAGATTAAAAACAATGAATCAATGGAACAGAACAATATATATCAGTTGGTTTTCAAAGTAACCCATGCAGGTGGATCAGGCAGCTGTTTCTATCTGAAAGACTATGATCTTTTTGTGACGAACTACCATGTGGTGAAAGGCTTTCATGCAGTGGCGGTACATGATAATGACCGGAATCCTTATCTGGCTAAGGTGGTACTGGTGAACCCTTCATTGGACATAGCCCTGCTGTCCGTAGACGGTGATTTCTCAGCTCTGCCTTCCCTGAATCTGGCAGGAGATAATTCCTTGTCCATCGGTGGAAAGGTTTGTGTGGCCGGTTATCCTTATGGCATGCCTTTTACGGTGACCGAAGGCTCTGTGTCTTCGCCCAAACAGCTGGTGGATGGAAAGTACTATATACAGACTGATGCGGCAGTGAATCCCGGTAACTCCGGCGGTCCTATCTTCAATGAAAAGAACGAAGTGGTAGGTGTAACGGTGAGTAAGCTGAATAATGCCGACAATATGGGTTTCGGCATCCGTGTGGAAGCATTACGGAAGCTGCTTGAATTTGTGGAGGCTGTGGACCGTACAGCTTTTCAGGTGCAGTGCGACAGTTGTGACGAGCTGATATCGGAAGAGGAAGAATTCTGCCCTTCATGCGGCGAAAAGCTGCCCGAGGGTATCTTTGAAGAGCGCGAACCGTCTTCATTGAGTACCTTCTGCGAACGTGCCATCCGTGAGATGGGAGTTAATCCGGTTCTTGCGCGTGACGGTTATGACTCCTGGACATTCCATAAAGGCAGTTCCGAAGTGCGTATCTTTGTTTATGAAAATACTTATCTGTTTGCTGTTTCTCCTATCAATCTGTTGCCAAAGAAAGAGGTGGAAAGGGTGCTCGATTATATCCTGGGTGAAGATTTCAGTCCTTACAAACTCGGTATTGAAGGACGCCAGATCTACATAGCATATCGTGTACATCTGTCTGACATTACGGATGCATCGGAAGATGAAATCCTGACTAATCTGGTGAATCTGGCATTGAAAGCCGATGAGATGGATAATATGATGGTAGAAGAGTTTGGTTGCGAATTTTCTGAATATTCTAAACACGAAGACTGACTTTAAGTAATAATTGCAAACACGGCTGCCTGAAAGATTATCTTTTGGCAGTCGCGTTTTTCATTGGAAACTGTAAGAGAGAATTCTTGTTAGAGTAATTATCTGTTTGCCAGCAAAGCGTTGTTCCAATTTGTTGCATTGTGTTCTGTTACCAGATTCCAGGAGTTGTTTTTCTCATTCCAGTTGTAAGCCATGTAGTTCATGCCATTCTCGTTCATCTGATAAACGGCTTTGGATTTCACATTCGTGTAGTCACCGTCTTTGCTGTTCCATGCTACATATTCCACGCCTACTTCATTATCGGTGTAGCTGAAGTTGAGGCAATACTGTTTTTCGAAGCGGCTGTTGTCCTGGTTCCATTTCAGGATTTCCTTTGCTGATACACGTCCTTTTTCATCATGTGTGTAGTTGTATTGCAGGTGGCGTTCCAAGTACTTGCCTTCTTTTACTTTATAGACTGTCTGGGTTTCTACACCGTTTTCCTGTTTCTCACTGTTGTAAGCGAAGTCTTTTACGTTGTTACCACTTACTGCGTTTACTACGGATGTCAATGCGAATACTACTGATAATACTAAAGCTTTCATAATGATTTTATTTTTTAAGTTATACATTTCGTTACTTTTGATGTTGCAAAGATAGGGCAGGGGCATGAGGATGAATGTTATCGTAATGTTATCATTAGGTTAACGACACTTTTACGACTCTGGAGAACTCTCTTGTTTTTTTAGAGTTGTATGTATTTTTATATTCCTCTTTTAATCAGTGAGATGCTGATTTCCATTCGTTTCTTTTCATTGTACCTTGCCATTGGCTGGAAAGAACGCATTCTCGTCCGATATAAAAAGTAGTGCATTACTTCGTGATCCATAGTTATTTGCTATTTTTGCAGGCGAATATAAACGGATAAGATGAAATTACGTACTGTCATCTCTCTTTCACTGGTGAGTCTGATTGCTGTTGTGTTGATACAGTTGGGCGGAATGCTTTATGCTTTTCATGCACAGATGCAGGAAGCGGAGAAATCACTGAACAAGTGCTTCTGGATGTCTTTCACGGAGACAGTGGATAATCTGGTGAACAACCTTCCTTATCCTGATAATTCAATAGCTATCATAGCGTATGCACCCAATCCTAAATACAAGCGGATAGATGGGGATGAAAGGAATAAGCGCACTTCCCAACAGGCGGCACAGGCTTTGCAACGGGTGTATGGAATAAAAGAAATTCCGTTGGCCACCATAGATAGCGTGTTGCACAATAAGTTGCGGAAGTTAGACATGGATGGAACGCTGACCGTGGAGCGCATTAATGTAAATACAAATGAGGTGCTGGCAAGTACCAATCCTCAGGTAAGTATCCGTAACTTTGCCGCTGTTACTTCCGAAACAGCTTTCACCTTTAAATCCCGTGGGGAGGCTGTCCGTGCCATTCTTTCTTTCCCTGCCAGGGAGATGGAGAAGAGACTCCTGTTACTGTCATTCATTACATGGCTATTGCTGGGTACGGCTGTCTATGCCTTGATTGTACAGATGAAGTCGGTATTCCGCCAACGGCATGACTTGCAGAAACAACAACAGGACTTCTATACGTTGGCCGAAGAAATGAAACATCCCGTCAGCCGGATGAAGAACTTGATAACCACAGAAAACTGGCAAGAGATAGAGGCACAAAGCAACGTACTCTTTGAGAGAACCAATGCTACTCTGACACATGCCAAAGCAGAAATCCGGCAAAGAAGTACGGGCAGGCCTATTTCTCTTAAAGCAATTTCTATGGTCAGCTTGGCGGGAGTATTCCTGTTGCTGGCTGTCTGGTCGGGATATTTGTATTACACGACCTCTCAAAAGATACGGTATCAGGCGGAGGAGCAATTGGAAGAGGCTTTCTACCGGGAGGCAGACTTACATAGATATCCGCTTTTCACTAAGGCTAACCCTGATTTTAATTGGGATAGCTCGCCGGGAGAATTTCTCCCTTATCCGCTGCGTATGATGGACGAGCTTTATAAGGTATATCTGGAGAAAGGTTATCGCTACCGAATACAGTTGCTTACCATTCGGCATCTTTACAATAAGTTTGATGAAGGCTTCCGTATGAAGACGGCTTATGATATACAGGATACGATCAGTCTGCGTAGCCGTGTGCCTATTCCGTTCTCCTTGCAGTTTGCCGACAGTGTGTTCAGAAAACAGCTTTTGGAAACAGGTTTTCCGGATAGGGCGGATATCCATTGGATCAGATATCCGTCCCGGGAGTTGATACTTTATACAGGTAGTCCGGCTGTTGACTTCGGGGATATCACTACCCGGTTGTTTCCGTTGGATAAGGATAGTACGAGTTGCATCTTTGCTGTGGTTCGTTCACCACAACGTACTATAATGAGTGCCACTTGGTATATGCAGGTGCCGCTGCTTATTGCTTTCCTTTTCGTATCTCTCTGTGTTTTCTTTCAGATACGTATGTTGCGGGCGCAGCATCGGTTGGAACAGTTTCAGAAGGACTTTACTTACTCCATGATACACGATATGAAGTCACCGTTGCAGTCTGTCATGATGGGAGCGCATATCCTCGCAGGTGGTAAGTTGACGGATAAGCCTGAGAAGCAGCTCCGTTACAGGCAAGTGATGGGGGATGAGTGCGAACATTTGCTGACGCTTTCCAATCGTGTAGTAATGTTGACAGAGATAGATCGTGGAGAACTGGAACTACATAAAGAAGAAGTTGCCCTAAGACCGTTGCTGCGGGATATAGCGGAAAAGTATCAGTTGAAAGCGGCGAAGACGGTTCATTTCGATATCGATTGTGAAGAAGGATGTAGTGTTTATGCGGATGCTTTCTGTCTGCGTGAGATACTTTCCAACTTGGTGGACAATGCCGTCAAGTACTCTAATGAAGAGGTTCTGATTATTCTTTCAGGTAAAAAGACAGAGGATGAAACCATTGTTAGAGTGCATGATAACGGTATTGGTATTCCTTTGAGCGAACAGCATAAGATATTCAATAAGTTCGAGAGGGCTGCTTCCGGCAGTCGTAAGACGGGGGCATCAGGTTTCGGATTAGGATTGAATTATGTGTTGCAGGTGGTGAGTGCCCACGGTGGTATGGTGAAGGTAGAAAGTGCGGAAGGGAGTTACAGTGAATTTACGCTACAATTCCCCTTGCGTTAAAAAAGCCTGCTGGCAAAGATGAAATGTGCTCAACTATTTGTTATTCAGATAGGGTTTTGCTATTTTTGTATACAGAGTCCGTAAAAAAACAAAGGAGGTAGATTATGACACGCAGGGTTGGCATATCTTGGCTCCCAATTCGTTGGGGATTATTTTTTCTGTTCATTTCTGGTTTGCAGTTGCTTTCTGCACAGGAAGATAGTGCACGTTTCACTCTTGATAGCATGTTGATAAAGCCGAAAGCTGCATTTCAGCTTCCATCCGTCAACCTGCTTCCCGAAAAGACTGTATATCCTTTGATTAATCCTATACAGTTAGGTGATTTACCTTCTTTCTCCTTGAAAGAGGAACTCCGTATCCCCTATCATATAAATCCTTCTCCACTATTCCGGGGCGATTATAGCACAGGAGGTGTATTAAGGCAATTTCCTCATGGAGCGGTATTCGGTTCCGGGAGCCAGACCAGTCTTCCGGGCATCGGGCGTTTCAATAATGCTTCCTTAGGATATCAGCATATCTTTAACGATCGGCTATCGTTGCAACTTCGTGCCAATGCCATGAAGATAAATATGTCTCGCATCACCGGGCAAGCCTTCAGTACTGCGGGCAGGCTGACTTATCGTGCTTCCGACCGGGTTGCCTTCAATGTCTTCGGTTCGTATGATATCGGTAATTCTTATGGGATGAGCACTAATAGTTATGGTGCTACGATGTCTCTTGATATGTCCGAACGTTTTGGTGTAGAGGTCGGTGCCCAGCGCTATTACGATGCCATGCGTGGGGGGTGGCAGACGGTCCCCGTTGTGATACCTTATTATCGCTTCGAGAAGTTTAAGCTGGGGTTGGATGTAGGTGGAATAATATACGAGATTCTGCGTAGCGCGGTGTTTGATAATCGTGGCGGCGGTGACTTTGGTGGCGGCCCTACGATTAGACCGCCAAAGTTCTCATTTCCAATAAAATAATTTCCTAAATCTTTCTTGATATGTACCGGATCATTGAGATGTGCCAGTTGTGCAAGCCTGTTGTGCATATCCTTTTGTGAAAAGCATTCTTGCGATAATTAGCATAAGAATGAATGATATTGCAATGCTATCTTCGGGTTAACGAATAATTTATTACTTTTGTGGCTGATATCATAACTGATAAAGATGGAGTTAGATAAGTCATTAAAGGTAGATTTTCTTTCAGAAATCAAAGGAATCATCCAGCAGGCACGTACTAATGCTGTACGAAGTGTAGACTTCTGTCGTGTACAGATGTATTGGACGCTTGGGAAGCGTATTTTTGAAGAGGAGCAGAATGGAAGGGAGCGTGCCGATTATGGAGCTTACTTACTGAAAAATCTCTCTAAAGAACTTGTCCCGGAATTTGGCAGTGGGTTTTCTTATCGTCAATTGGCTTTCTGCCGCCAATTTTATAAAACTTATCCAATTGTGAACGCATTGCGTTCACAATTCAATTGGACTCAATATAGGCTTCTTATTCAAATAGATAATCCGGATAAGCGGGAATATTACGAACTGGAAGCGATGAACAATTGTTGGACAGCGCGTGAGTTAGAACGCCAAATTAATTCAGGCCTTTATGAACGTTTGTTATTAAGTAATGATAAGGAAGCCGTTTTGGCTGTAGCGCGTAGAGAGCGTATCCCGGAGACACCTTTGGAAATCATTAAAGATCCTATGGTGCTGGAGTTTCTTGGTTTGAAAAAGGAAGCGGCATATTATGAAAAAGACCTTGAACAGGCATTGATTACCCATTTGCAGGATTTCTTGTTAGAATTAGGGAATGGTTTTTCTTTTGTGGCCCGGCAAAAGCGTCTGCTACTTGAAGATGACGAATTCTTTGCAGATTTGGTTTTTTATAATCGCCTGCTACGCTGTTTTGTTGTTATAGAATTAAAAACCCGGAAGATAACCCATGAGGATATAGGGCAGTTACAAATGTATGTGAACTATTATGATCGGGAGGAAAAACTTTCGGAAGAGAATCCTACTATCGGGATATTGCTATGTGCAGATAAAAATAATATGGTAGTTCGTTATTCATTACCAGAAAATAATACTACCATATTGTCAAGTAAATACCAGATTTATTTACCTTCAGAGGAGCAACTTGTGAAAACGCTTAAGCAAGAATTGGAAGAGCGAAGGTTAATTGATAATTTATAGTATAGTTAAGTTAATACAATTCATATCAAAGACATGGATACAATAAAGTTATTGTTAGTTGAGGACGATCCCAGCCTGCGTTACATCGTTCAGAGCGGATTGGAAGATATCATAGAGGGCTATGAGGTGTTGGCAGCTGCCAATGGTGAAGAAGGATTGGCAATGTGGAGGGAGCATCGTCCCGATGTCATTCTTTCGGATATAGAAATGCCCGTCATGGATGGTTATGAGATGGTGAAGCGCATCCGTGAGGTGGATAAAGAGACGCCTATAATCTTTTCTTCCGGTTTGGTTTCTCCCAAAAATGTATTGAAAGGCTATGAGTTGGGAGCCAACAATTATATCAAGAAACCTTTCATTCCCGAAGAACTGGATGCCCATATTCATGCTTTGTTGAAACTCTCCAAAGGTGAAAAGAGTAAGGACGAAAGCGAATGTTACAAGATTGGAAAGGAATATGTGCTTGATGCTACGCACGCCATATTGAAACATTCTTCCGGTGAAAACAAGACATTGACCGCCCGTGAAGCAGGACTGTTGCAAATGCTTTGTGAGAACAGAGGGGATGTAGTACGCCGTGAAGCCATTCTTGATAAGTTTTGGAATACGGAAGATGATTATTTTGCTTCCCGCAGCCTGGATGTATTTGTCACGAAACTCCGTAAGTTGATAGCTGAAGATTCATCAGTCAGCATTAAAACGGTGAAAGGTGTGGGGCTGATGCTGGAAGAATGAAACATTAGTAATTAAGAATGTAAATACCGGGATAATGAGATATAAATTTCATCATCCCGTTTTTTTTGGAATACAAGTTATAAAGGAAGTTGCTTTTCTTGCAGATGAATCGGAGAAAATATCTGATTCCTGAAAAAGATGTTATCCGGTTCGGAGAAGTGGATCAGATAGTAGTAATTATAAAAATATGGAGACAAGGAAGAAAGCATATATCTGATGACAGATAATATTGCTCCTCCATTGGTTCTTCATGAAAAGCTGTGGGTGGAATCAGTCCCTTTATGCAAATGTCCCCTTATTTGTCTATCCTTTCTATCGAGTTATTATTTGAAAAACAGTTGTTTAGTTTGTGGGTTGTCCCCTTCATTTATCCCCCACGATTGTTTCATTATTTACAGGTTACTTTTTACTTTTGTTTTCATACGATAACCAGGAAAGATGGAACTATTATTAATTATTATAAAAAGTAATATTTATGGAAAATCAAACAAAACTCTACCCAAGCTATATGGGTGAATTCTATGCAGCAAACCCGTTGAAATTTGAAAAAAGAAAGAACAATGTTAAGCCGATGCTTTATTATGGATTGGCTGTAGTCGCTGTTATTATTGTTATTTTTCCTGGTTTTATCCCTGTAGCGGGTTGGTTGGTTCGGACGGTCGGAGTAATTGCTGTATTAATATGCTTGCTTGCGGCGTATTTGAGCAATTTCGATTATTATAATAGCGAGAGTGGGGGTAAGATCAAAGAGGTGGGCTTGAAGAAGTTCAAGCGTGATGAAACCGATATAGACAGAATCCTGGAAGCGTTTCTCAGAAAAGACTTTGAGTATCTGGCTGATTTGCCCGGAGCATACAGTGCACCGGTCCAGATTCATGTGGAAGAGGATAAATTAGGGCAGGAGATGTATTGCTTACTGACTTCTTATGATTCTGACAGCAACATTATCGGTCTGACCAATGTCCTGACCTTATCAGGAAACGATTATCTTGATCATGCGGATGTAATCAGGCAGATGCTTAAAGATGCGGAAAACGACTGATTCTTATTAATTGTAGGACCTGATGAAAAAGCTGGTTTTGCTTTTGCCTTTCTGAATGTCCGCTTGCTTTTCTGTATTTATGAGTAGAAAGAAATTTAGGCCCAAACAGCAATCGGTTCAGGGCGAAGATGCCTCCCGACGGCAGCTGAAGAAAAGAACGGCACTATGGAAAATCCTGGTGCCTGTCTTTGTCTTTCTTTTCCTGTTGCATTGCAGGATGTGGTATATAGAAGAGGAAATGCTGATGCATACTGCATTCTCTTCCGGCAGCTATTTAGGATTGAACCGGAAAATCGTTATTCTCCTTATGACGATAACGATGTGTAGCTGGATGGTTTATATCTGTAAGAAAAGCACCGGGAAGTGGTATCATTGGAGAAACTTTGTCTATGCTTTTATGTGTGGAGCTGCCGTAGTAGGGTTGTGTACCAATATACTGGTGGTTTTTCTGTTCTGGTTGAACAGTTGTTTTACTTCCGGTATGCAGACCCGTGAGTATATAATTGTCAATATCGCTCCCCACGACCGGACGCGTAAAAGTCACAATCCCCGTTCTGCTGCATGGTTGCTGAATACATTTTCTTACGGGGAGATATTTATACAAGGTGACCGTTACATTCGCATCTACTTGCCCATTGACTCTGCATACCGGCTCAGCGATGAACGAGACATCTATCTTAAAATAGAGTTGGAAGACGGCTGGCTGGGATGGGGGGTAATACGGAAGATCAATTCGGTGACCACAACAAAAGTATCGGAAAAAGTAGAAGTTCGTTTCCTTGAAGATGAGCAGGCACAGGCGCCTGATTCTTGTTTGCACGAAAAAAGTGAAAACGCTTTTAAGTATACATGGAGGGATATTCATATCTTTGCCAAACTGAGGAATATTAATTTATCGGATACTACCCACGTCAGTGTAAATCAGTATATAGACGGGCAAAAAGGTATTCCGGTATGGGAGATTGATATACGCGATTCCATTCAGCCGGATATGGCCAGAGTGATATTGATTCATGGAGAGACTGGAGAAGTGATGATGGATTCGTACGAATAACACGATATTGAAGATGAGATTGAAGAGTTTGATAGGGATAATCCTGTGGGGCGGTATGTTGGTTGCTTGTGGACCTGATAATCGCGTGGCCTTGGCAGAGAAACTGATGGCGGAAAAGGAGACAGACAGTGCCATAGTAGTGATGAATAAGATTAAGGAACCGTTGCATAACTTATCGAAGCGCGACTATGCACTTTATGCCTTGCTGATGTCCGAGGCTGTCCACAGGAAGCAACAGTTGAATGCAGCTACAGATACCCTGTTGCTACCGGCTATTAAATATTTCAGCCAATCGGGCGATTCTCTGTATGCCGAACGGGCCCTTTACTGCAAAGCACATCTGGACAGACGGCTTAACCGGATGAGCGATGCCATGCAGTCTTTTCTGAAGGCTCTGCTTTTCCTGCAAAATAGTGGTAATCATGAGCAGCTCTACCGGGTGAATACCTGGTTGGGAGTTGTCTGCCTGAATCAGGAAGAATATTCCGGCAAGGTGCGTTATTCCAAAGAAGCCTTGAAAGCGGCTTTGGATTTGGGAAATATGTTCTATAAGAATATGGCCTTGTGCGATATTTCTACTGGATATTTGTTTTTGAATCAATTGGATAGCGCCCTTTATTATGCTCAGGCGGCCTATGAGGCGGCTTTAGCCGATTCTGTTCCTCGGCAGCTTCCTTTCATCTATACAAATCTGGGTAGTATCTATTCCCGGCAAGGAGAGCCTGCCAAAGCACTGGATTATATAAATAAATCAATAGCTCTTCGTCCGGCTAAGGATACTGTGAGAATTCTTTCGCTCTATGGGGCAAAGTTGGAGTTGTTTGGGAAACTGGGACAATATGATTCGGCATATCACTATTTTCAGAAAGTTATCTCCAGCCCAAATCCTTCTTCGGTGGCTGACGCCTATAATAATATGGCGAAAATATATCATAAGATGGGCCGTGCTTCAGATGCCTATCCTATGCTACAGCGCTTCATTGAGTTGTCCGATACCATACGCAAGTATCGTCATACTGAGGAAGCCATTGCATTGCAAGAGCTTTATAAACACGAACAGCTTTCGGTAGAAAACCTGTATTGGCGTACCCGGGCTGCGGAAAGGCAGCGTAATGTGTATTGGATGACTACAATCTCTCTGTTGCTGGTTTGGGTGGCAAGTGCGGTATATTTCATCTATCGCCGTAACCGCAACCATCTGATGGCACAGCAGCATCAGCTTGTAAAAAAGGAAAAAGAATTGGCGCAGCAACGTGAGATCACTTCCGAAAACCTCCGGCGCATGGTGGAGCTGGAGCAGAAGGAAGCTAAGCTGAAAGAAACTTTTTTCAGGAGACTCAGCCAGAAGGTGGTGCAGGAAATTGAAAGAGGGGGAAATGTGATTCTTTCCGATGAAGACTGGGACGATATTGTGCAGAATGCCGACATCATCTTCAATAACTTCACGAAACGCCTGCAACAGACCTATCCGAGTCTGAATAAAGATGATTTGCGTTATTGTTGTATGGTGAAAATGCAATTATCCCAGTCGGGCATGGCGCAGGTGATGCATTTGGAGCGGGATTCTGTGAAGAAACGTCTGAAACGTATCCGTATGGAGAAGATGGGGGCGGATAGTGGTGTTACGTTGGAAGAACTGCTGTATAACTTTTAAAGTAAAAAGACAGCCTCGTTCCCTTGTTAACTCGTCTCCTCGTCAACTAATTCAAATCCGTGCAAATAGATACCAAGTTCTTCATACTTATATAGTTTGTTTGGTTTGTTGCAAATATATGGGGATTTGAATTGCAGTATTGTATACAGATTTGTTATACCAATTTTGCGGAGATGTTTTATTTGTCTTGGGACTCAGAAGAAGGAGGATGTGTCTGTAAAAACACATCCTCCCGTCTACCTTGCTTGCAGGTATACCAGAGCTGAAGTTTTCAGGTCTAATTTAAATAGTCAAAGGTGAGTAGCAATGCAATTGCGTTGCGTTTGCGACTTTTCGGCCGTCCGGCTTCCACATGGCCCGATTTGACTCACCTTTGAGTATTTTATTTTTTATATATTGATGCTAATTTGCTGCCAAAAGGATACAAAAAAAGCGTGGAACGTCACACTTTCAAATGTTCTAGAAGGAACTACCAATCCCAACAACACAAATGAAAGGAACGCCCACGCCTATAGAGACGCAGGCGTTCAGTCATTTTTCACGTGTTGTATGTTATGCCAAAGGCACAACGAAAATTGGTAGTTTTCTAGAACGCAAAAAAGCTGAACGCTTCGATATTTTATTTCAAAGAACAGAAGGGATACCCCTTGCCGATTAACAGCAGCACAAATATAGTAAATTCTTGAATTAAAAAGCTTTTTACTCTTTTATTTTTCCTATAAAGCTTTCTTTTTTTACTTTCAAAAGGATGTCAAAAGTCTCCGTAACCCCAGTGTACAACAGTTTCCTTTCAGGTATTCTATTGATTTATCCAAAAGAAAAACTGGCTCTTGAGGCTGATGCCATTACATCCATTTGATAGGATGCCCCAATGCCCGTTTTATCGCTTCCATCTCGGCACTGTGCCACATTTCATGCTTGAAGCACCAGGCAAGGGCTTCATACTTATTATTGGCAACCGGATGTTTGAAGGGAATAGGCTCTAAATCTTCTGATAAAATACGGTCGTCCAGGCGGGACAGGTTACTGATACATATCTCATGAACAGCGTCCAGTTGTTTTTTTAGCTCTGCCACAGGAAATAAATTCTTTTCGGTGGAGCGGTGCAATGTACCCATTCCATTGAAAACCTTTACGTAATCGACCATCGGAATAAGTTTGCTGACGGCTTCATTCCTCCCGGTGATGCAGGTAATGGCATGAAAGTTCTGACTGATAATCAGATGTCCGATTTGCCATGCGAAGTTGGAGTCAGTGCCTTCGGGGATGGTGTACCACAGATTTTCCGGAAGTTCCGATACTAAACGATTCACAAAATTCCGCGATTCAATAATCTGTTCTTTTAAAAAATCAATCTTGCTCATAATTAGTTTATTTAAGTTATACATAGTAGTTAGTGAGCAAGCTTTCCATTCTGTGACAGCTCAGGGAATAAATTTTTCCCAGTAGTTCTTTCTTGGAAGTTCCTTTTCGAGCCGTTGGTAAACGTCGACGAGGCAGATAATCTTCTATATTCTTTCTCCAGATTGAGCGAGGTGACTTGCTTGCATATCCGGCATTTGCAGGTCCCCTGCGGGTTGTATAGCGGACAGGTGTCATTCATGAAGTGAGTAATCTTGCGGATGGAACGGGAGGAAATCTGACGGACGCTCTCTTCCGTTATGCCCATGATTTCACTGATTTGCTTATACGGCAGGTTGAGGTTTATTTTGAATATGAATATCAGCCGGGCATCGTTCGTCAGGCAATGGTTCTGGGCTGTCAGACACCAGTCGCAGCATGCTTTTATCCATTCCTGTTCGTTCCGGTCCTGCCCGTTATAATCAATGACGGGAAGTTCGCGAAATTCTCTCAACTCATTCATTGTGGCTATTCTTTCGTTCCGGGCATATCGCAGTATGGTGCGTTTGCATATTGTGTATATCCATGTCGATAACCCGGATTCCCCGTTGAACGAGTCTATGCTTTTGATGATTTCGTACCAGACTTCCTGAGCCGCTTCTTTAGCGATTTCCTTGTTTTGTATCATGCGGTGTGCTATGGAAGATACCATGACGCCATATTGTTCTACGATTTCCTTTAAGTCAGGTTGCATATTCTAAGGTATTGAGTTTGCGAATGTAGCTAATTTGTTTTATCCTGCCAAGGCCGGTAAATGCGGGCATCACTTTCGTTTTGACACTTTGCTTTTTATGCATAACGAGAATGCGATATTTCCGTCCCGATGTAAGGAAGAACGGAAAGAAACGAACGAAAATCAACATTTTGTTGATTGATAGCGTGATACATAAATATGTACAACTCTAATAAAAGAAAAACAGATGGTCTGTGCAGTGAATACAGATGGTTTGTCTCCCATCTATAGATGGTTTGTTTACGATCTATAGACCGTTCGTTTACGATCTATAGATTGTGTGCGTTACATCTATAGATTGTGCGCCTCAGATATATAGTTCCTTCGTGTAAGAAGTATAGTTCCTTGCATAGGTATTGCATATACTGCCTGCTTTATGCAAAAGGCGTGTATATATATTCTATAGATTGTACGAATGGATTCTGTTTCGGGTGTTTTCAGAAAGGTGTCTGTTAGTAAAAGTACTATTTTTGTAACTTTATGTTCGGAATAAAGTGTAATGTCTGACTTTAGGTGCGGTAATTTGGTCCGTAAATATTTATCCTTTTGTTATAAGTCTGCAGGTATATTTCAAAGCGGTGTCTTCATCGTTCATGAAATCGGAAATTGTTTGAGATACTTGATGATGGGGAGGAATTCCCATCCCTTCCATAGGAAACCCTTTTGGTGACAAATCCGGTTGACGGGTGGGTATTCGCAAATAAGTACCATGTTTTGTTCTGAATGTGCGAGGACCATTTCCTGTATCTCCTCCGGTGGCTTCACCGACAAGCGTTACGTTTCCGCTTTCTTTCATATCTATTGTGAAGCTTTCGGCGGCAGAGCAGGTGATAGTACTGGTCAGCAGATAGATTTTTCCTTTATAAGCATCTGCTTCGGGTTGCATTAGTTGACTGCTGACGCAATGCGGTTGCTCTTTCCGGATAAAATATTTGCAGATATCCCGTCCGTTGCCACTGTTGCCTCCTCCGTTTTGGCGGATGTCTATAATGAGATAGGGAAGGTCTTTTATTTGAGGATAAGCTACTTTGAAATCTTCCAGCACGGGGGACATCATGGTGTTGATGGCCAGATAGCCGATGCTGTCTTGCAAAACTTTGGTTTCTACGGTTACCTCTTTTTCATCAGAGAAGTAGTCTCTTCGTTTCAAGGGTAAAGAGATTGTCAGTGTATCGCCCTTTCTCAGTAACGTATAGTCTCGGAGGGTGTCGGCATAGCTGGTGAATGCGTAACGGGCTGATTTCAGATGCCTCCATGCGTCAGTTGACGACTCGGCATATTTTTCGTGCTGATTAATCCACTCTTTATAAGGAACTTTGCTGATGGCTATGATGCAGTCTTTATCCTTGAACCCGTGTTGTGCCAGATAGGCATTGGGCTTGTTGATGTATAAGGAATCTTGTATGAGGACCGGAAATTGTCTCGCCGTGTACGTCCTGAAGCAGGAAATGGCATGACTGCACTGTAAGGCGGAAATGTACTCTTGTACTGCCAATCCATAGTCTGTGGTGGTTTGTGCCTGGCGGACACGGGTGATGTATGTCTGGTATAATGAATCCATATTCAGATGTTTGGCTTGGTATAGTGAATAGTTTTCCATTACTATCTGGTGTATCTCCTCAAAATCAGCCTCAAACTGTGAAGGTTTCACAGGTATTTCCGAAAGATAGAAATACTCCGCTTGAGGTTCTTTGTTGTAAAAATGCTTGGCATAAATGCGTAATCCGCACCAGGCAACGGCGCATACGGCTATTACGATAAATGCAATTTTTAAATGTTTCATGCTCTATAGAATTTTGTTATACATATTCGGTTGTTTCTTTATGGTTATTCTCTTGAAAACAACCATAGCTACAAGACATTTCCGTGCAGGAAGGAATTATTTCACCACAAAGACTACATCTGCCAAACTCTTATAACGATCCTTTTTAAATGTAAAATTAACCTCTTTCAATGAGTTTGCATTAAAGTAATTCAGATAGTCATTAACTTTAGGTTCAATTAATGAAAAGGCGCGTTTCATTTTCCACGATTGGCTCATATCTGTCGTATCAACAAGAATTACAAACAATCTATTTTCTGCGCCAAATCGCATTTCTCCTTGATTGGCATATAACCATGTCATGAGTTCCATTGTATTTGCTTGTGCATCAGTTATAACATCTTTTCGTTTAGTCTTCAATTCGTCGAGAATGTCAGTGCGTCCTATCTCTGATAACTTTTCAGAAAGAGTATACATTTGTTGTGATTCGGATAAGGTATTATCCACTGTGATACCAACTTCCTTTGCTTTTTGTTTGAGCCACGTAAGTTCTTTCTTTCCAAGTTTATCTTTTAACTTTTCATCCATATATTGATTGGGAAAGAATGTGACTTTCAAGTCTATTGGATTATTGTCTATAAAAAAGTCTACACTTTTGATTTCTCCTACGGCCGAGATCACTTTTTCATGGCGTTTAAACAATGATTCTATAAGGTACGAAGTCCAATTGTTGTACCAGCTCGTTTGCACATAATGCCATGCATTGTCGGCTATCTCTGTTTGTTTACTTACCAAATCATCATAATTGCTGATGACTTTCACATATCTACTTACGAAGTGTTTATCCAACGAATTGTTTTGATCGCCACCCCAGGCATAATGTTGCACTTTATACAAATCTGCTTTGAGTTTGGCTTCGTCAATGCCCATGGCGTCATACCAATTATGACTTTTTACTTTCAGGTAGTCGTCAAGTAACTGCATTGCATTTGGCATACCTTCAAGTTTCCCAAACAGCTCAACATTCTGCTCTGCAATCTTGGTAGCGGCAAGGGTTATATTATTCTCAACAATAAATTGTTCAATCTGCTTGCTGCGACATACAGCACGTACCTTGAGCCATAGCAATCCGTTTATGTCATGATTAAAAGCATATAGATTTTGGGCTCTGAACTCCTTGTCCCATTTTTCAAAATTTGTCATAGCGTATAGAATCTATTTTGTTGTACATACCAAAAGTATTTCACTACTACCTGCTACGCTACCTTTCCCTCCACGTCCGGCACTATACGTCTTTCTTTCAATCCTTACATTACGATAAGGCTCAATCATACCTACCATGGTATCAATATCAGGATAACTCCGGTCATTGTAACTTATAAGCCAAGTGGGGATATGACGGGCGTGTTCAAACATCAGCCGAAGATTCGACAGAGCCTCGCTGTTCTTATCAAATCCGCTATATTTTTTCGGTTCATAACGCTTGGTTCCATTGATAAACTTCTTATCTTTCCAATATTCCACGTATGTTTCCAACAGATGATAAAATGACTGATAATCGGCATGGCTGTTGCAATATGGCGGATCGAAATACGCTAAGTCTATTTCGCTCAATTTGGGAAGCAAATCAAGAATGTTTTCATTGTAACTGACGTTCTCTCTGTTATTATCGAAAACGGCAGCATTATATTCTGGAAGTAGTTCCATAAACAGTTCTTTCAGAGGACGAATTAAACTACGGTTGCGTTTGACCCGAGCGGGGTCAGCAGCATATACCAAGGCTTGCGTATGAGCAAAATGCCCCATAGTAACCTTACGGGTTATGCTTCGGCACATTACAGCCAAAGCTAATGAACGTTTATACGGATTGTCTAAACGGTGTACATTACTACGAAAGCTATCAGCAAAAGCAGCCTCTTCCGGGACAAAAAATAAACCCGAAAACAACTTCTCTATCAGATTAAATTCTATCGGGTCACTGTTTTCAGAAAAGAGAATGTGTATGTCCCGTTCATTGAGAACATATCCCGGATTTTCAATTAGTGCTTTTCCTATCAAATTATTGAAGTTCAAAAAGTCGTTAGTCACAACCTTTTTACCCAATTGTTTAAGCATATATGCAATAGATTGCGAACCCGAGAATGCATCCAATACCGTATTAGCATCCTCAGGAATGAATTGTGCAATCCATCCTCGATGAATAAATTTTGCTCCTAAATATTGAGGTTCGGGGAACTTATAATCCAAATATCTTGTTTCTGCAAAAAGCATAATATATTCTTTTATTATGCAAAGTTACTCGTTTTTTACTAACATAAATGATGATTCTTCGAATTTCTTTTTGATTAACTATGAGTTCTCTCAATTTAGGAGGAAGACTATTTGTGGGACCGTAGTAAGGTTTTCAAGTATTCCTTCATTGAGACTGTAGTAAATTTCTTTGTTCGCTTTTGTGTGGACACATGTTATTGGCATTTGTTATGTTATTAAGTCTGAACAGCCTCGCTACCCTACGGATAAAAAATATATCTTTGTGAATGAACCTGTTAATTGTCGGACATTAATCAAAACACAGATGAAAAATATGTTTTATTGGGCTGGCATCATAAGCATTCTTATCTGCCTGCCGCTTCGGGTTTCCGCTCAGTCGTACGAACAAATGTGGAAACAGGTTGAAGCTCTGGAACAAAAGAAGTTACCTGAATCTGCAATCAAAGAAGTACAAAAGATTTACGAGCACGCCAAACAGGAGAAGAACATGCCTCAGATGATGAAAGCCCATCTGACAAAGGCATCCTTATCTATCGACGTCACCCCCGATAGTCTGGACCGTGAATTATCCGGACTGAAAACCTGGGTGGCGGAAGAAAAAGACCCGGTGTATAAAGCTATACTGAATCATCTGCTGGGATACTACACCCTCGATACCGGCAAGAGGGATGAGGCTGCCATAGACGCTGCCATTGCTTATTTCCGCCTTTCACTGCAAGATAAAGACCTGCTTTCACGGAAGTCCGCTGCGGATTACCGCCCGATGACTGTCAGCAAAGAGTTGAGCGGGAAGTATTGTGGCGACAATATGTATCAGTTGCTTGCCCGGCAGGCCATCTCACGGCTGAGTGGTTATTTCATTGTCAATCCCGTGTTAGCCGGGAAAATACAAACCGAGATATTGTCTATTTATGACGGGCTGATTGACTTCTACCAACAGCAAGGCATGACGGATGCCCGCCTATTGCTAATGCTCGATAAACTGAATTACCAAGGGAATGACATCAGTCGCGGCGGTGTAAATGAAAATCTGAGGCTGACCGACGAACAAGTAATAACCCTCCTGAAACAATGGGCCGAAGAGTTCTCCGCTTCCCCGCTTTGCGGAGAGGTATATTGCCAACTGGCAGAGCGCTACGACAGAATGCAGGATTATACCGCCAAACTGCATGCCGCCCAAACCGGACTTGAAAAATACCCCCAATCACCCTCTGTCAATGATTTGAAGGAACAAGTGGCAGAAGTGCTCACTCCCCGTCTGGTGGTAGAAATCCCCTTTGCCTATCCGGCAAGGGAAGTGGATTTGAAAGTAAAATATCGCAATCTGACTGGGCTGACCGTAGAACTTTACCGGATGAATCTGCCCGTCACAAGTAATATTCTGAAAGAGGAAATAACAGCTTCCACCGTAAGCCGATATGGCAAATTGGTCGGCACCCGTCATTACCAACTGGCAGCCACCCCGGATTATATGGAAACAGATACCTTGCTGCGTTATAAGTTTCCCACCGAAGGCATTTACATATTAAAATCTATTCCCGACGGCCATCGCAAGTATACAGCATACGGAAAAGCTTATGCTTCCTCCCTGCAAGCCATATTCTTGGGATTGCCCGGCGGAAAACAGGAAATCAATATTATCGACCGCCTGACGGGACATCCGGTGGCAGGCACGGAAGTAGCTTATTACCGTGTGTCGCAGAGAGAAGGTTATCGTTTGGTCAAGGCATACCCTGCAGATAGCAAAGGAACTGTTACCCTTACCCCGCCCGATGAAAGAAACTGGCTGGGAATAAACGTCCGTAAGCCGGGTGCCGATTATATGGAAATCAGCTATGCCGGTTTCTCGGGTGCGGGATATAATGTGCCTGCCTCCCGGAAGTGGGAAAAGCATGTTTCCCTCTTCACCGACCGCGCTTTATACCGTCCCGGGCAGGTGGTGCATGTTTCGGGGATAGCGTATGAGCAATCGGGTGATTCGATACGCGTCTTCTCAAGAGTCCGCAAGGATGTGGTGCTGCGGGATGCCAACCGGCAGGAGATTGGCAAACTATCTCTTGCTACAGACGAATTCGGGGCCTTTTACGGCGACTTTATGCTTCTCGAAACACTTCTCCCGGGAGAGTTTGAACTGTCGGTAGAAAGCGGTGAAAACCGTTATATCCGTGTGGATGAATACAAGCGCCCGACGTTTGATGTAGTCTTCCAGCCCTATCAGGCCACTTATAACGTGGGAGATACCGTATTAGTTAGCGGCGAAGCAAAAACATTTGCAGGCGCTCCGGTAGGATTGTGCAGACTCAATTATAAACTCACCCGTTCGGAGAATGAATTCTGGAGGATTTCGGACCATGAAACTGTCCTGGCAGTAGGTGAAGTGCAGACTGATGCAGCCGGTAACTTCCGCTTCCCGGTCTTTCTGCGCAAACCGGATGATTTCAAGCCCGACCGACCGGGGCGTTACTACACCTATAAAATAACGGCTGAGGTCATCAACCTGACCGGAGAGGTGGAAAGCGGTACTTTGTCGTTACCGGTAGGGCAACAGTCCGTAGCCTTGCAGATTAAAGGTCTGCGCCCAAAGGTGGCTCGCGAGAAACGGGAGTCCATACAGGTGCTGGCTATGAATCTAAACCGACAGCCCGTGACGCTTCAAGCCACTTGCGTGGTGTATGCTTTGGACGAAAAAGGAAACAAAGGCAATGAGGTATGCCGCCGTACAGTCGAAACCCGCCGGTCTTTTGTTCCCGACGATATACTGGCCCTTGCTCCGGGACGTTACACTATGGAAGTGTCAGCCCTCGACGGGCAGGGAAGAACCTGCACGGCAAGGCAGGATTTCATTCTCTTTTCGTTGGCAGACCGTCACCTGCCGGTACATTCACCGGAGTGGTTCTATCAGGATGGGACAGAGTTTAATGACGGGCATCCCGTCAGCCTGTATGTGGGCAGCAGTGAGAAAGATGTCTATCTGTTGTACGATGTCTTCTGTGGCGACAAGCGCATTGAATCCAAACGGATGGTTCTTAATAATGAAATCCGGCAGTTCACCTATCCCTATAAATCGGAATATGGAGATGGCATCACCGTGAACTTCGCCTTTATGCGCGAGGGCAAACTATACACCAAGCAAGTGCAGATAGCCCGTCCCCGCCCGGATAAGAGCCTGCAACTGAAATGGATAACTTTCCGTGATAAGTTGCAACCGGGAGGAAAGGAAGAATGGCGACTCCAAATCACGCATCCCGACAAGAAAGCGGCCGATGCGCAATTGCTTGCCACTCTTTATGACGCTTCCCTCGATAAACTGTACGTCAATGACTGGGCTTTCAACCTGAACTTTCCCCGTTCCACTCCCGGTGTCCGTGCAAACCTGATATTCTCAGGCCATTCCATCTGGATGTACAGCAACTTCCCCTATATGGGCAGCACTTTGCGCGGTCTTCGTTGGTGGGATGTGTATAGCACTCTGAATGCTCCGTTCTGGCGGGTTCCGCGTCCGGAGAACGGTTTTCGTGTAAAGCAGGATAGTAGGATGATGAAGTCCGCAGCTATCAGTCTTGATGCTGAAACCCCGCCCAATGACAGTTTTGAAGTGGAAGACGGAAACTCTGTTGTGGCGGTGCTCGAATCTTCTGATGCTGTGGCATTGGATGATGGTTCGCCATACGTTCCTCTCCGGCAGAACTTTGCAGAAACAGCTTTCTTCTATCCCGCCCTCCGTACGGATACGAGTGGAGTCGTAAGCCTGTCTTTCACCTTGCCCGAAAGCCTGACCGAATGGAAGTTCATGGCGCTTGCCCATACCCGGGGTATGGATTACGGGCAGATAACAGCCCGGGCAAAAGCTGTCAAGCTGTTTATGGTACAGCCTAATATGCCCCGTTTTATCCGTGTCAGCGATAAACCGGTCATCAGTACAGGAATAATCAACTTGTCGGAAGAAAACATCCGGGGAACAGCCCGAATGGAACTGGTTGACCCGCAAACAAACCGGGTTCTGTCAACCCGCGAACACGAATTCAGTGCGGCTGCCGGAGCAACCGTTTCCGTATCGTTTGATCTGGAAACCCCGGATGAAGCTACGGTCTGGATTTGCCGGATTATAGCTGAGGGAGGCAATTTCAGTGATGGCGAGCAGCGTTATCTTCCGGTTCTGTCTGATAAACAATGGGTGACTGAGGCAATACCCGTGCAATTGAACGGTGCGGAAAGTAAATCGGTTGCATTGGACGGCTTGTTCAATGACGGAAGCAAAACCGCTACCGACAAGCGCCTGACGGTGGAACTGACTGCCAATCCCGATTGGTATGCCATACAAGCTCTGCCCGTCATTGGCAATCCTTTGAATGAAGATGCCTTGTCGTGGGCAAGTACTTACTATGCCAATTCACTGTCCACAACCATTATCAATACCCATCCCCGCATCCGGCAGGTGTTCGAAAGCTGGAAAGCGCAGGGCGGTTCATCATCAGGCAATCTCAGTGATAAAGAAGACCTGAAAGATCTGCTGCTTAAAGAAACCCCCTGGCTGGCGGATGCCCTCAATGAGACGGAGCAGAAAAGAAGCATAGCGCTTCTGTTCGACCTGAACACAATGGGCAACCGTAATCAGGTTACAGCATCCCGTCTGGAAGCATTGCAACTCCCCAACGGCTCCTGGAGTTGGTATAAAGGAATGTCGGGCAACCGCTACGTCACCACTCGGATTGTAGAAATGCTGGCACGGCTCCGGACGATGGGCGTATCTGTCGCTCCGCTACAGGGAATGTACGAAAAGGCGGTGAATTATCTCCATACCCAATGGCTGGATGAATACAGGCAGATGAAGGAAAGTGAAAAGAAGGGCGATAAGGATAGATTGCCCGGCGAGCAATCCCTGCATTACCTGTATATCTGTGCTTTGGATGCGCAAGTTGCGAAGCGGGCCGATAAAACAGCTTACTCGTATATGATTGGCAAACTGGAGGCAGCCCCTCCGGCTGATGCCATTTATGACAGGGCGCTTATCGCTACCCTACTGCATAAAGCAGGTAAAACGACCAAAGCGAACGAACTTGCCCGCTCCATTCTGGAATATTCCGTTGCCACACCCGGGATGGGACGTTATTTCGATACTCCGAAAGCCCGCTACTCCCGAAACAGTTATAGAATTCCGACGCAAGTGGCCGCCATCGAAGCCTTGTCCGACATTCTGAAAGAACCGTTGGCGGTTGCCGAAATGAAGCAATGGTTGCTTAAACAGAAGCAAGTGCAGGCTTGGGACAATCCGGTAGCTACTGCCGATGCTGTGTATGCTTTTCTGGGTGGAGATGATAATCAGTTGGCAGAGAACAGCGCTATGAAAGCGGAAATATCCGGAACGGAAGTGGTGACTCCCGATGATGCATTAGGTTATGTCCGCCGTTCGTTCTCCGGCGATGAGGCTGAAACCCGGCAAATAGAAATAGCGCACACGGGTGCAGGAATAGGCTGGGGGGCTGTATATGCCCAATATCTGGAAGATATGGATCAATTGCAATCCGCAAAAGGTAACGGTTTGAAAATCACCCGTACTTATTATAGAGATGGCAAGGAAGTTTCTTCAAAAACAGATTTGCATGTGGGAGATGAACTTACCGTCCGGCTGACAGTGAAAGCAGACCGGGATATGGATTTCATTCAGATAAAAGATACGCGTGCCGCTTGCATGGAGCCAAAGGAGGCGTTGTCGGGATATCGCCATTCCGATGCTATCGGCTATTATCAGGTGATGCGTGATGCTTCTGCCGAATTCTTTATTGACAAACTAAGGAAGGGCATTATTCAGATAGAATACAAAGTCTATATAGATCGTCCGGGAACTTACCAGACCGGTATTGCTACCGTGCAATCGGCTTATGCACCCGAGTTTGGCGGACATACAAAGAGTCTGTCTGTAACGGTGCATTGAAATTATTATTCATTTATTAATCATAAAATGCGTATGAAGCATCTATGTTTACTGATTGCTTTTTTATCTTTCCTTAGCTGTAAGGCTCAGGAGGATAATGAAGATTTGGCAAAGGAGGTGATAATCTCGGGCCGTGTCTTGAATAGGGAGGTCTATCCGAAAGAAAAGGAGGTGACGCTTGTGATACCTTATCTGTCTGAGATGGAGACTGTTTACACTTCTCCCATAGCGGATGACGGTACTTTCAGTTTCCGTTTTAGTCCTTACGCTCCCGTTCGCGAAGTTGTTCTTCGCAATTATGCGGAGCACTTGTTTGTACATCCGGGCGATAGTCTGTTTGTAGAGATTGACTTCAGTAATTTGCTGTCTCCCAAGATTACGGGAACTTCCGGCGATCTGAACCAATATATGGCTCTTTTCACTTTAGGTGGATATTATCGTGGCCCTTATTATTGTAATCCAAGGAGTACTTTCGAAGAATTTGAAAAGGAATTGGGAGAAGAGCATACCAGCCGTTGGGAACGCCGTGCCGACTTCCTGAAGGAACATTCTCCGGGTGCCGAGGTTGAAGAATATACGGCGGATTTGCTGTGGATAGATTATTATAATGCACTCTTTAGATATGCTGCGTCACAGGCGTCGGAGGGTAAGGACGTTAGTCTGTATATGGCATTGATGTTAAAACTTAACCCTCTCTTTTCGGGGAAAACCGTTTTTGCCGGTCTGTTTCCGCTTGCTGAAACGGTGAATTTTTTCCTCTATTGCAATCATACTAGAAAAGAATATAGCGATTTTGAGTTAGCAGATCTTGTCGAGGACTGCAAGGATAATGCGATCCTTCCCTATTTATATCTCCAACACATGGCCGTTCCTTTATGTCACAACGATACGCTTTGTCTGGCTGATTACAGGCTTCAGTTCGACTCTATAGTGCAGGCTCCCCATTTGAGGCAACTCGTACTTGAATTATATGAGGATAAAGTGGATTATCTGAAAGCTCCTGAAAAGGTATCCCACCAGATGCTCTATGGCAATAATGCTGATGAGGCGGCTGCCAGGAAGGACATGCCGTTTATGATTCCCGTATATAATCTTCTGGAAAAGTATGCAGGCAAGGTGATTTATGTTGATTTCTGGGGAGTGATTTGTCCTCCTTGCCTGGCAGAAATGGAGCCTTTGAAGGAATTACGCAAGCGATATTCTCCCGATGATGTGGTAATGGTGAGTATCTGTGGAAGTAGAGACAGGGAGGCATACCATAAGGTTCTGGAGCGCTTCTCTCTACAGGGGAAGAATATTGAGTGCGTCTATTCGGAAGATTGGGCGACCTCCGATGACTATCACCGCATCATGAAGCATTGGGGCATGAATAGCATACCGCAATTCCTTCTGATTAATCGTAATGGGGTTATAGTGGATTATGGTACTGCATTGAGACCCAGTTATCCGAAGACGGTGGCAAAGATTGATGCCCTCTTGGAGTAAGGGGAGAATCGGGTAGGGGTAGGTATATTAGGCGATATAAATAATTTATTGTTCGCTTTTGTGCGGACACTTGTCCGTTTACGAACACTCTCTGAAAATGTATAATCGTTGATAATCAGTGTTTTATTGTTTTGGCACGGCAATTGACTATATATTGTCGAAGGCGGTTGCCAAAAACTTCCTTTCAAAAACAAGAAGTAATAACAATAAAAAAATAACGATTATGAAAACGAACTTAATTTCTAAAGCAGTGGTAATGATGGTAGTAGTAATAGCAAGCGTAATGAACTTCTCTGTAAGTGCAAGCAATCCTACCCAGTACGTAAAGAATGAAGAGATGACCGGTGAACTGATGACCGCAAAGACTATCTTCAAGAACGAAGACGGACGTCTTTTCCGCCATCTCCGTTACACCTACACTTACGATAACGAAAACCGCGTAATCAGCAAGGAAGCCTCCAAGTGGGACAGCGTAAAAGAAGCTTGGGTTCCTTACTTCAAAATGAATGTAGAATACAATAACAATGAAATTGCAGTAAACTACGCCCGTTGGAACTCCAAGAGCAACGCTTACGACAGCAATATCGAAAAGACTGTTTACGAACTGAACGATGCTAATGCTGCCTTGATGCTGGCAAGTACAAAATAAAGTTAGCGGGGCAGGAATTTCGGTGAAATTTTATCTGTTTTCTTTAATATAGAACATCCGGATTTTTAATCAATGTCAGAGAGATTGCAAAATATTGAAACAAGTGTCGCTAAAATGCTTTTTTTACTGACAAGCGCATCCTCGTAAAAGCAGAAAATAGAGAATTTACATCTAAATTAATGCATACAAATACGTTATTTCTGTATTCTATGTATAATTTATACGCTTTTTATACATTGAATCACTATTCTCAACATATAGGATCTATACATCCGGCATACAGTATCTATAGATGCAACACATCCGATATATAGATTGGATACAAGCAATCTATATATCGGACACAAGCCATCTGTATATCCGGCAGAAAGAGGCTGTTTCAGGCATTTTTAGGTGATACTTTCGCTTTTTTAGAGTTGTTGGTATTTTTGTATCGGCTTATCAATCTGCTGACTATGGATTTTCACTTGTGAATTTACGTTTTCCCTTCCTTCCGTACACAAAGAAAGCATTCTGAATATGCAAAAAAAACAAAATGTCAAAAGGGAAGAATGGTTTCTTTAAAAGAAACGCTTTTTCGCCTCTGTAAGTGCTCTGAGAGCATTTGTAGAGGTGAATTTATTTTTTTATTTCTGATTGTTATGTGAATGTTTTTGCTATTTAACTCTTATCATTATCTTTGGGGATGAGTGAGATTATATGAGTTGGTAACTTAAATGGCAATAAATAATGGATAAGACATTAAAAGAGAAAAATGATGCTTGGACAGATACTGACGAGCATACTGAGATTCCTTTCCGTAAACGTGTACAGAACTTCTGGAAATGGTTTACTGATAACGAAAAGAAACTGTCGCAGATCGTTGAGAACCGTGGGAAGTCGGATAGTGAAAATGCGGTGGAGTTTATCACGGCCGGAACAGATCTGATAAACGAAGAGGTACACTTCAATCTGGGCGGGAACTATGAATTTACTTTCTCTGTTGAAGGTCATTCTTCCCTGTTCTATCTCTATCCCTACGTTGTGTCGCAGTTGCCTGAGCAATTCAAGGACAAATGGCACTTCTTCCCTTTCAACCAAGGTACTGATTCGAGTTTCTCATTTGGCATGTATGGCGTAAGTGTGGCTATGGATCAGGTGAAGGTAGCCGTTACCTATCAGGAAGATATTAATGCTTTCAGCATCCGTTTTTATGAAAAAGACCTGTGTTCGCTGGAAGAAGCTCAAAGTTACAATGCCTATTATATCATGATGGAAATTATGCTGGGTGAGGGATTATCGTACCAGTATATTGCCGATGTGGAACGTGCCGACGCTCCGCTTGAAGACTCAATATCTCTTCCTGTGTTGAGGACATATATCGTAGATACTCTGAAAGCTCACGACAAGGAAGTGTTTGATAATCCGCAGCAAGTCTATACAAGCTATCGTTTTGAGCCACAGGAGAACGAAGAACTGCGTTTTGACGTGGTTGCAGGCAGTTCATGCTTCCAACCCTTGGTAGCTAATTATTATAACGGTTCTACTGAGTTGTTCGATCAACTGAACCGGTTCGGTGCACAGGCTGTGTTCATTGCCTTCCCGTTTGAGAACGAAAAGGAAGGAGATGCAAAGAAAGCCCTGGATTTCCGCTACGAACTGGAAGACCGCCTTTCAGAAGAACTGCTTTCTCCGGAAGGCTTGGGACTTTTATTAGGTGGTGCCGTTGGTACAGGTACGTGTTACATCGACCTTTTGCTATTCGATAAGCCGGCATTTATGGAAAAGATAATCCCTTTCCTGAAGGATTATCCTCAATATCGCTTCTATCTCTCCGATTTTCGTCAGGACTGCGATTTGCACAGGCTGTTTGAAACGGAGGACGACGAATCAGAGGATTAAATAATAAAATCGTTAATTATTAAGATATTACTATTATGAGTATAGGTTTCAGATTAACAGCAAAGTGCAAAAATATCTCTTCCTTTCAGGAATCTCTGGATGCGGTTGCAGCCCGGAACAATATATCTGCCAGCCATTCAGAGGACTATTCTGAGTTATCTCTTTGTCGTTTGGGAAATATATTCTTTAATTATGAACCGGAAGGAGATGAGATAGTCATTGCAGGCGATTGTCAGACTAATCTGCTGGGAGCGGGTTTTCACAAATACGCTACAGAAATTGCCTGTGAACTGATACGGCAAAGCGAACTTTCTTTTGAGGTGGAGGATGATACGGAGTATTACGAGCACAGAGACTTTGAGCGGATGCGTTCCGAGCATTTCTATCCATGGTTGAAGGCTATTATGAAACTTTGCTGCGAACGTATGGAGCAGGGATCTGATATGTCTGCCATCTGTTGGGACTACAATAAGTACATACCTCAGGGTGTGAAAGGAACAGTTGTTTCACCTTTCGGACGTATTAATCCTCATCATTTCATGGAGCGAATAGAAAACGAAGGCATTGAAACACTGGCAAATGAGTTTTTCATGTGGAATAATGAAGAACGTGATGCCCAGTTCTATCGAAATATTGCCTTGAGTGCCTTGTGGGAAGATTGTTATTTCATGCCTTCCGCCCGCAGTGATGCAGATGAGGAAATCAATGCCTTTATTATTGGGAATCTGGAGAAAGCTGTCGAAATGAATGATTCCCTTCCTTTCCCGAAAGAGGATTACCTGTTGCTTTGTCGTTTAGCGGAACAAGAACCGATAGATGTTTCTTTCTTGCCGGACTATGTGCATGAGTTCCCTATAGGCTACCATAAGGGAAAAGTAACGTATAAACTGGGGAATCTTAGTTTTGACCTTCCGGGCCATTACCTCTATTTTGAAGAAGAAGATTCCCGTGGTTATTATGATGGAGTAGATGAAAACTGGCATGTGGTGCGTACGTTGGCTTATTCCATTCCTGATGATGAGGTGAACTATCTGGAAGATAATGAAAATGTACTGGTTGAGGAGAAATTCTTCAATAACGGTAAATGCAGGCTTTACGACCTGGGTGGCGAAGAGGATGGAAGCGACAGTGAATATGTGTGCCAATGCCAGATTATCACCGAACATCAATTTACCCTTTTCACAATCTCGTGTGAAGGAAAAGAAGAAGCTATGGCTTTCTCTACAGACTTTGTCGAACATCTGACTGCAAGCAAGGAAGATAAGTATGACAAACTGCTCGAGCAGATAGAGCAATGGCATACGGATGATGAGGAGCAGAAGATAGTGGATGCCATTCTGGCAATTCCCGAAGAAGAGTGGAATGCAGAGTTAATAGGTCTTCTGGCACGCGCTTATAATAATCAGGAAGAGTATCTCAAGGCTATTGATTGCCTTCTTACTGTAGAAGAAGAAGATAAAGACGCACTTTGGTTCTATCGTCTGGGATATGCTTATTATTATATGAATCAGTTGGAAAAGGCACAGAAGGCTTTTGAACGTTCTCTGGAGTTGGATCCGGATGATGACGATGTGAAGGAATTCATTGATTTGTGTAAAAGCGGAGAATCGCCCTATGATCCTGAAATGTATGATCCTGAAGAGATGGATGCCCTTGAAGCTCATATCGACAAGTATTTCGGTAAATCGAAGAATGTCTTCCATGAGATAGCCTCACCCGATATTCATGTGGATATCTATATTATCGAACCCACGCGTAAGAGGAATTACTATACGTTGATTACCAGTGGTATGGGCGCTCATCGGATGAATGTTCCCCAGGAACTGGCGGAGTATAAATTGGAGCGTGCGGAGCTGGTGATATACCTTCCTGCCGATTGGAATGTGTATGACCATTCGGAAAAGAATTATTGGCCGTTGCGTTGGTTGAAGATACTTGCCCGCCTGCCGATAGGAGAAGACTCCTGGCTGGGTTGGGGGCATACAGTGCCGAATGGTGAACCGTTTGCCGAAAACACCCGCTTCTCCGGTGTGATGCTGATTAATCCTGAAAATGTGAAGAAAGGTGCGGATGTTTGCCAGTTACCCAATGGTGAGGAGGTGAACTTTTATCAGGTAATTCCGCTGTATGAAGAGGAAATGAATTTTAAAGTTACCCATAATGCGGAAACGTTATTAGGTAAAATGGATAACGTAAGCCCGGTAGTCGATATTTATCGCGCGAGTGTTTGCGAGTAAAGCTACAGAGCTACAAGTTACAAGCTACAAGTGGCTGCGCTGTCATGCCGAAAGGTACTTGTAGCTTGTAACTTGTAGCTCTTCTCAATCCCCGGAAACGAAAGTAGTGACAGAACGTGCAGGGATAACTGCCAGTTGTTTCTTGTTCAGCTTTTTAATGGGCAGCAAGTCTTCACCTGGTGTATCGGATGTACGGTAACCTTGCCATGACTTGACTTTCGGGTCATTCACACGTAACGTGCACTCTTGCTCCTGATCAGCATAGTTGATGACTACCATCACCCATTGCCCGTTCGTGTTTCTATAGGCGGAACACATAAGACCTTTCTGGTTGGTATCTCCTTCAGGAACAATCTGTCCGGACTTATCAGTTGCCGTAATAGCCATGCGTACAGCGCCTGGGCGGATGAAACGGCTGTAGTTTCCTAAGATCCACATCAATTTAGAGTCTTCTACTCTTCCATCCTGCAAATCCGGATTCGTGTATTCACGTATCAATCCATCTTTGTAGTCACCGCCTATGGCTCGCCACCATTGCCAACTACGCGCCCCTGCGTAAACAATATCGTGGTGAATGATACGTGCTACATAAAGCGCTGTTTTCATGGTACGGTCAAATCCTCCACCACCACCAATTTCTTCGTCATTTCCCATGATGCAGGTTTCCGTTTGCCAGAAGTCAACCTTGTATTTATCTAATGTATCACGCAATTGGCGACGGTAATCTCTCAGGCTATTGAGCGGTGTATTTGTCCAGTAACTATGTCCTGCGATGAGGCGCGATACGTTCGGGGTATTTCCCAGATAAGTATCTACACTGTCCGGTGAGAAGAAAGACTGTATTTCGTATCCGCGCTCGTGATTAGTCATGTGGGTAGAGAACATACAACGGTAATCCGATGATTCACAGATGGTGATTTCTGTGTCAATCCCTTCCTTTACGAATTCTCTACTGATGAGGCGTACGGCACGTGCTATCTCTTTTTTGGTGGCTGGGGTACCTTCCTGTTTCGGACCTATCCAGTTCCAGTGACCATCCGGTTCATTGAAAGGCGAAAGGTAATCGAACTTGATGCCATCCTTCTCCTCCACTCCTTTTATCACATTTGCCAGGAAGCGGGCGAAGTCTTCATAATGTTCATCTTTCAAGTTAAGTGTACCGTCGCGTCCGGTATTGGTAGCAAGTCCGTTTTGGGTGAAGTAGACAGGAGGAGAGTTAAGAAATGCCAGGAATTTATTGACTCCCCGTTCTTTTGCCAACCGCAGGAAATTGCGCTGGCCTTGCTGCTTGTCCCAGTTATAACTTCCGTCCGGCTGTAAGAAGCATTCGGTGCGCATCCAGGGAGAACCTATCTGGCTGTCTTCTCCTTGTTCCGTACTTCCCGCACCTACATTGAAGCGCCACAAGGAAAGCCCGATTCCTTTGGGCTTTCCGTTAGCATCATTTTCTGTACTGAATAACCAGTCTGCCACCTGGTTTTGCTTCTCCTGGGGCCATTTGCCTATGATGTGCATGCTCCAGGCATCCGAAGCACTGAAATGCTCCATGACTTGCAGTGGCTGTTCCGGGCATATTTCAAAATGACTTGCAGATTGCGCGAAGGTGACATAACAGATAATTAATAGGACCGTTGTTATAACTAATTTCTTCATTGATTAGAGTTTTGATGGTAAAGTGCTATTATTAACTTCGCAAATATAGAGAATGTAAGGAATAAGAATATGGTATAAATCGTGCAAACAAGGGTGTGAAATCTTTCAATACGTAGTTTATATACTTCGGAATATAGATTTTATTCTTACTTTTGAGTCGGACAACCGAACATGTGTAGTTTTTAATATTATGAAAAATAAGAATCTTTTTATAGTTTTATTGTTGTTATTTCCCTATTGGGTATGGGCACAATCTTATTCGGTGAAACGTTTAGATGCCATTGAAGGGTTGACCAGCAATTATGTTTTGAGCATAGCCCAAGACAAACAGGGATTTCTATGGTTTGCAACGGAAGAGGGGTTAAATAAGTTTGATGGTATTCGTTTTGTACCTTACTATAAAGGTGCTCCCGGTAAGCTGAGCATCACCGGCAATGAATTGAACTATCTGCTCGATGATCCTGTAGATTCTGTTTTGTGGATTGCTACGCAACGTGCCGGACTGAATGCCTATAATTATGGCAATAATACCTTTACGGCTTATAAATATGATTCGAAAGATCCGAACAGCCTAGCTACAAATGACGTCACCAGCGTGAAGCCGGCTTCTGATGGTAATTTATGGATTACTACTTACTGGAATGGAGTTGATTATCTGGATAAGAAAACCGGGCATTTCATACATTATAATATGAAGACGGTTCCGGGTATGGTTAGTAACAATATCTGGTCGGTGGCTGATAATGGGGACGGGAAGTTATATATAGGCCATGTTTTTGATGGATTCAGCGTCCTCTCCATAAAAGATAGGAAAATAAAAAACTTCAGGCATAATCCTGCTGATCCTAAAAGTCTGCCCAGTGATGGAGTGATGTGTGTATATGCCGATAAAGATGGCAATATATGGGTAGGAACAGGCGGTGGTTTGGCTTTATTCGATCCGGAAGAAGAAACTTTTATTCTCTTTAAAGACCCGGAAAAAGAGGTTCAGTATAGGATTTTCGACATCAAGCAAATGAAGGATAATAAACTTTGGATGGCAACGGAATTCGGAGGAATTGCTATCCTGGATTTGTCCCAACGTTTGTATCTATCATCAGAACCGATACACTTCCAGTATATAGAGGAGGGGGCTGATGAACATAGTCTGTCGAGTTCCAGCGTGCGTTTTCTTTTCCAAGATTCTTTCAGTAATGTGTGGGCTGGTACGTGGGGAGGAGGTATCAGCTTCCTGAATCATGAATCTTCTTTATTTAATCGTTATAATTTTTCTCCTATCCCGACGGATACAAAGAGTCTTACCGGTAAGATGATCAGTAGCATTTGTGCCGATCATGAAGACAAACTGTGGATAGGGACAGAAAAGGGAGATCTTAATGTATTTGAGAAGGGTAGAAGGATAGCCGTGTATGGGAGAGAGGATGGCATACTTAATGGCAACCCCGTGCAGTCGTCTCTGTGCGATTCAAAAGGTAATCTGTGGTTCGGATTATTTTTCGGAGGAATATGTCATTATGATGCAACCCGAAAAAAAATCCGGCAACTTTTCTCCCAGGATATGGCTATGACCGATGTTCGTGCTTTTTATGAAGATAAAGATCACGTAGTATGGATTGGCACTTCCACAGGAATGTATAAGGCCGACCTCAACGGAGCCATTTCGCCGGAGCATTATTTGGATGAACAGGTGCGCTGTATCTTTAGAGATGAGCAAGGCAACTTCTGGGTGGGTACTTTTGGCGGGGGACTGTTTTTATACTCACCTGCTTTTGAAACCATAAAACGCTTTTACGTAGCCGAACAGTTCCCCTCGAATACAATCAATGATATCTATCAGGATAGCCGGAAGCGAATCTGGATAGCTACCGGCGAGGGGTTGGTGTGTTTTCCGTCTTCCAAGGAGTGGAACTATCATGTTTACGGGCGCGAGGTTGGATTGTGGAATACGCATATAAGGTCTGTTCTGGAAGATGCTTCGGGTAATATCTGGCTCAGTACTAACAAGGGGGTCAGTTGCTATGTGGATCAACAAGGTAGTTTTTATAATTACGGTTATGGTGATAATGTTCCTATTGCAGGCTTCCTGAGCAACAGTGTGACATCTGATGATGAAGGCAGAATTTATTTTGGCTCGCTTAACGGGGTTTGCTACTTTAATCCCGGAGAGGTACTTGCCAAACACGAAGCTCCTCCGGCAGTCATGACTGAAATGAGGATATTCGAACCTTTGGGCGACTGGGAAAGCCGTGAAGAAATACTTACGCTTGATAAATCCTCTTCTGTGGAACTGAATTATATGCAGAATACTTTTAGTGTTTCCTTCAATATCCAGAATTATGCATTGACTAATCAGGTGGAGTATGCTTATATGCTAAAAGGGCTTGAGGACTCTTGGTACACGGTGAAAGACCCCAATAATATGACTTTCCGTAACGTACCGCCCGGTGATTATTCTTTTTTAGTGAAGACACGAATGAGAAATCAGGAGTGGTCGGATAAGGTGACAGCTTTGCATATCCGCATCAATCCTCCTTTGTGGCTGACGTGGTGGGCAAAGACATTTTATGTCCTTGTCAGCCTGTTTATTATATTCTTCATATTCTATATCTATAAGCGGCGACTTGATATGGAGGTGCTGTATGATATGGAGAAGAAAAACCATGAGCGGGAGTTGGACTTGAATCAGGAACGCTTACGTTTCTATACCAATATCACACATGAACTCCGTACACCGCTTACGCTGATATTGGGGCCATTGGAAGATATGCTGAAAAGTAATTCGCTTTCTAATAAGGATGCCCAGAAAATATCTGTGATTCACCAGAGCGCCATTCGCTTGCTGAACTTGATAAACCAGATACTCGAATTCAGAAAGACTGAAACACAGAATAAGAAGTTATGTGTGAGCCGTGATAACATAGCTAATCTGGTGTACGAAATAGGTTTTAAATATAAGGAGCTCAACCGCAATCCAGAGATTGAGTTTTGCATTGAAGTGGAAAGCGAGGACATGCCTTTATTCTACGATAGGGAAGTGGTTACGATTATATTGGATAACCTGATTTCCAATGCAATCAAATATACTGAAAAGGGGACCGTTACATTAACGGTGCATAGGGTGGTGTCTGATAACATTAATTATACTGAGATAAAAGTACATGATACAGGTTATGGCATTGCTCCCGACTCCTTGCCTTATATTTTCGACCGCTACTATCAGGAAGGAAGCGAACATCAGGCTTCCGGTACAGGTATTGGCCTGGCGCTGGTGTATAATCTGGTAGTGTTGCACGAAGGGGAGATAAACGTAGAAAGTGACCTGAATGTGGGAAGTGTTTTCTGCTTTAGGTTATTGACGGACAACACCTACCCCCATGTCATGCATCAGGATTCTCCGGAGGAAACAGAAAACAAGAAAGAAGAGATAGAAGAAATCCTTGATACGGAATCCGGAGAAAAACGTATCTTATTGGTAGTAGAAGACAATCAGGATATCCTTAATTATATTGTTGAATCTTTTTCGGATGATTTTGATGTGAAGACAGCGGTAAACGGTAAGCAGGGTATGGAGCAAGCTTTGCATTGTATTCCTGACATCATTGTGAGTGATATTATGATGCCTGTCATGAACGGGATAGCTATGTGTCAGAAGTTGAAAGAAGATGTATGCACTAGTCATATTCCTATTATTTTGTTGACAGCCAAAGACTCTTTGCAGGATAAGGAAGAAGGATATCAGGCAGGGGCAGATTCTTATCTGACGAAGCCTTTCAGTGCCACTTTGTTGCATAGCCGCATAAATAATATATTGGAATCCCGTAAACGGCTCGCAGAGCGTATTAATACTTCGGCACCTCGCCAGGACTTGGATGAAAAACGTGCTCGCCTAGCAGAATCCATGAACAAACTGGATAATGAGTTCCTGGAGAAGATTAATCAGTTGATAGAAGCGCGTTTGTCATCCGAGAAAGTGGACATTGGCTATTTGGCCGACAATATGTGCATGAGTAAATCTACGCTTTACCGCAAGGTGAAGGCTTTGACCGGGCTTTCTACCAATGAATATGTCCGCAAGATAAAAATGCACTATGCCGAGCACCTGTTGCTGGAAGGCAGATATAGCATATCCGAAGCTGCTTTCAAGGTAGGAATAAACAGTATGATGTACTTCCGCCAATGCTTCAAAGAGGAGTTCGGAGTGCTTCCTTCTGAATACCTTAAGCAGCTTTAGAACTTGCCTGCGATATAAATTATTCAATGAACGTATACAGATTATTCAGTAAAGGGTAAAAAGTACACTTATTTTGCCAGTGAATGATATGTACTCCTTTATTGCATGTTTTATACACATAACAATATTATAATAATCTTTAGCTTTGTAACCGTTAACTAACTAAATAAATATAAAAATGCCTATGGAAACATGACTCTATTCTTTCTACTATTGAACTTAAGTTTATGAACTTAACAGTCGATTATTTTTATTTTGAAAACCTATTTAGTAATTGTATTATGAAGAACAAACTTTATTCAAAAGTTAGGGCTGACGTTCTGAAACAGCTCTACAGCCGATTTTTGTTGATTTCTGTCGTTGCATTTCTGGGAGTATTCTCGGTGAATGCGCAGAATTTGAATGTTAAAGGTAAGGTGTTTGACAAGAACACCCGGGAACCCCTTATCGGAGTAACCGTGTTGGAAAAAGGTGCTGGTACCAGCAACGGTACAATCACTGCCCTCGACGGTGACTTTTCAATATCCGTGAAACCCGATGCTGTTTTAGTTATATCTTATATTGGTTATGTAACGCAGGAAATACCTGTAAATGGCAAGACGAATATCGAAGTGCTGCTGAGTGAAGACTCCAAAGTACTGGATGAAGTAGTCGTAGTGGGATACGGCTCACAGTCCAAGCGGAAAGTGACTACGGCTATTAGTAATGTGACTTCGGAAGACCTTCTACGCTCCTCTTCCACCACTACTGCCGGTGCATTGAGCGGTAAGATGGCGGGTGTGTCAACCCGTGCACTGGATGCACGTCCGGGTAGAGGTATTAACGTCGAGATACGTAATATGGGAAAACCCTTGTACGTAATCGACGGTATTCCTTATGGTGGCGATGCCAGCAGAAGTTGGGTGGGTACTTCACATGTATCCGGTGAAGATGCTTTCAATGCCTTGAGTTTGGAGGATATTGAAAGTATATCTGTGTTGAAAGATGCCTCAGCTTCCATCTATGGATTGCGGGCAGCAAACGGCGTTGTGTTGGTGACTACTAAAAAGGGTACCAAAGACGATAAGGTAAAGGTGAACCTGAATGGCTATTACGGCTGGCAGAACCTGACCCGCTTCCCCGAACTTGCAAGTGCGCCTCAGTATGTAAGAGGTCTGTTGGAATCGGAACAGAATGCAGGCAAGGACCCCAGCAGCCTTTACTCTAAAGAGGAATATGCGAAGTGGCAGGCTGGTACGGAACCCGGATACAAGAGCTATGACTATTACGACATCATCATGCGTAAGAATGTGCCGCAATCCAATATCAATGCCAACATTACCGGTGGTTCTGCACGATCCAATTACTATATCTCCCTGACTAACACCAAGCAGGAAGCCATGATGAAGGACTTCGACTATTCCAGAACGAATCTTCAGGTAAACCTGGAAACGAAGGTGACAAAAAGACTTACCGTAGGTGTACAGGCCAGCGGCCGTTTTGAGAAAACAAGAGATGTGGGACTTCCCGGCGGTGATGGATATTTCTCATCCATCCTTTCCATGTTCAGTAGTCTTCCTACTCATGGGCCGTATGCCAACGATAATCCGGAGTATATGAATAATATCCCCAACCGTCCTGACTTGAACCCGGCTTTGTTCCGCAGAGACATTGCAGGATATAAGGATAATATGACCAAGAACTTCAACGGCAACCTTTATGCAGAATATAAGTTCGATTTCGGTTTGTCGGCCAAGTTTACGTACTCGTACAACTATACGCATCTTGACTTTGACGGATTCCAATACTCGTACGACCTGTACAACTATGACCGAGTGAATGATGTGTATATAGCACAAGGAGGACAAAGCGCCAGATGGAGACTGGAAGAGCAGACCGATGCCGTGGCACGCTATGGTCAATTTATGCTGAACTATACAAAGAGCTTCGGCGACCACAATCTGACGGCTGTTTTTGCTTACGAGAGGTCGGACTATGACCGTGCCAATAGATGGTCGAATACGGCACCTACCAATAACTACATCCCCTTGAAGACTTTGTCGGAACTTACCGATTATGGTGATGGCTGGACTTACCAGGCAAGGTCGGGATATATCGGTCGTTTGAATTATAGCTATAAGGACAAATACATGCTTGAGCTGCTTGCTCGCTACGATGCTTCCTATCTCTATGCTCCCGGCAAGCGTTGGGGTTTCTTCCCCGGAGTATCTGCCGGATGGCGTATTTCGGATGAGGCATTCTTTGCTCCTCTGAAAGATGCGGTTAACGACTTGAAATTGAGAGTTTCTGTGGGACAGACAGGTAGCGAAGCAGGTGTAGGTATGTTCGGTTATCTGAGCGGATACAACTTTAACAAGGGCGGTGCTGTGCTGGACGGTAAATATGTGATTGGCGTACAGCCGGGTGGTATGCCTGTGACCGATTTGTCATGGGAAAAGAATACCACTTATGATGTCGGTGTGGACATGAAATTCCTAGATAACAGACTTTCTCTTTCTTTCGACCTATTTAAAAAGGTTATCTCCGGAAGACCTGCCGCCCGTTACGATATTCTTCTGCCGAGCGAAGTAGGGTATTCTCTTCCCAATGAGAACCTTAACAAGGACGAATACAGAGGTATGGAAGGTATGATTAGCTATGCTGACAACGTGGGCGAGCTGGAATATAATGTAAGCGCCAACTTTACCTACTCACGTTTCAGAAACGTGGAAACCTATAAACCCCGTTTCGGTAACTCATGGAATGAATACCGTAATTCTATTGAAGACCGCTGGGGCGGCGTATGGTGGGGATACCAGGTAATCGGCCAGTTTCAGTCGGAAGAAGAAATCAGAAACTATCCTATCAATAACGATGGAGAGAACAACAGAACGCAACTTCCGGGTGACTTGATTTATAAGGATGTGAATGGTGACGGTATCATCAACTCGATGGACGAAAGACCTATTGGATACCCTACAGGATGGTCGCCTATGCTGAGCTTTGGTGGAAACATAGGCTTGCGCTGGAAAGGTATCGACCTGAATATGGACTTCGCCGGTGGCGGTATGCAGTCATGGTGTCAGGACTATGAGTTGAGAAATCCCTTCCATGCAGGTGGAAACTCTCCGGCATTTATCCTGGAAGACAGATGGCACCGTGCCGACCCATACAATCCGGACAGCGAATGGATTTCGGGCAAATACCCGGCTATCAGAAAAGGTACCAGCGTAAACAACGGTAAAAACAGTGACTTCTGGTTGCACGATGTACGCTTCCTCCGTCTCAAGAACGTGGAATTGGGATATAGCTTGCCTAAAGAGCTTATCAGCAAAATCAATGTGCAGAGACTGCGTCTGTATGTAAGTGCTTCCAACTTGTTCTCCATCGATAACGTGGGAGAGTACGAGATTGACCCCGAAATCGAGGCAAGAGCTGCTGTGGTATATCCGCAACAAAGGACTATTATGGTAGGATTCAACGTAACCTTTTAACTATTGTCATTATGAAAAGTAAATATATAATATTCGCATTATTATTGGCCGTTGCCACTTCTTTCGTTAGTTGTGACGAAGATGGCTGGCTGCAGAGAGATCCTAAGGACAGGATTACCGATGAACAACTCTGGAATGACCCCAATATGATACTGGGACTGTTGGCAAACTATTACGACAGAATGCCGCAGCTTGCCGGTGTATTCAATACCGGAACCAACACGGAGTTCGATGATGCCATGTGGTCGGGACACGTTGACCAGAACTGGCACAATGACATCAATTATGCCGATGATTACGGAAGATACTGGGACTATGGCTATATCAGAGACATTAACCTGTCATTGGAGAATATGGAGAAATTCAGTGTGAAGCTGAATGAGACGCAGAAGAAGCAATTCAATGCGGAGTTCCGTTTCATCCGGGCTTATGTGTACTTTGAGCTGGTGAAGAGAATGGGTGGTGTGCCCCTCATCACTACGCAGTTGATTTATGATGGCAGCGGCGACCCGTCGTCTTTGCAGAACCCCAGAGCGAAAGAATCGGAAGTCTATGATTTCATTTATAGTGAGATTCAGGATATAAAGGATAATTTCACCCAGACTGAAGGCAGCCGGACTCGTGCCAACAAGATTACGGCATTGGCTCTCCAAAGTCGTGCCATGCTGTATGCAGGTTCCATTGCCAAGTACAACAGTCAGATGAGCGCTCCCATCAGCACGGCGGGCGGTGAAGTAGGAATCCCAGCATCTATGGCTGTGGGTTACTATGAAAAATCGCTGGAAGCATCCAAGGCTATCATTGCTAATGAGAATTACGAGCTTTATGACATAGCCGGCTCTCCGAAGGGAGAAAACTTCTATAAGCTGTTCATGGATAAGAGTTGTAAAGAGATTATCTTTGCCAAGGATTTCATGACAGGCAAAGTACATGGATTCACTTATGATAACGTGGTTCGCAGTTTCAGAGTCGATATTGAAGGTTCGTCCATACTGTCTCCTTCGCTGAGCCTGGTAGAGAGTTACGACTATCTGGACGGTTCCAAAGGTACGTTGCGCGACAAGGATGCCGAGGGCAATTATATTGCTTATGATAAGATTGACGGTATTTTTGCCAACAAGGACGCCCGTTTGTACGGTACGGTGATTTATCCGGGAAGTGCTTTCCGTTCGTCGCCGGTACAAATTCAGGCAGGTGTGGCCACTTGGGAAGATGGCGGGTACAAATTGAAAGTTGGTGACTTGGCTTCGGTTTATTCTGACGGTGAGACACTGACTGGTGCTGATGGTCCGAGAGACAACGACCAGTATGTAAGCAACACCGGATTCTATATCCGCAAGTATGTCAGCGAGAATCCGCAGGATGGTGTACGTCCGTCGTTGGCATCCAACTGGTATCCTTGGTTCCGCCTGGGCGAAATCTATCTGAATGCTGCCGAAGCAGCCTTCGAATTGGAAAAGCCGGAAGCAAAGGACTATATCAATAAAGTGAGAGAAGTGCACGGCGGTTTCCCTGCCAACAGTATTCAGACGCTTACTAACGATATTATCCGTAATGAGCGTCGTGTGGAACTGGCCTTTGAAGACCATCGTTACTTCGACCTGAAACGTTGGAGAATAGCCGATAAGGTATGGGATGGTTTGGACTCTAATCCGGTAGCGGTTGTTCACGGTCTGTATCCGTATCGTATTTCCCGTCCGGGACATCCTGACAACGGCAAGTTCATCTACGAGCGAGTACGTCCGACGCGTTTCAAGAAGGCCCGTTTCTTTAGGATGGCTAATTACTATTCTTCAATAGACCAGGCTGTCATAAACAATAATCCTAAGATAGTAAAGAATCCGTTCCATTAAAAAGTAAGTATAAAGATGAAGACAAAAATTTTATTTATAGTAGCATGTGTATGCTTCTTGCTTGCAAGTTGCGAGTATGACAATTACGATGCTCCCAGTGCAAAGCTATCCGGTAGAGTAGTCTATAATGATGCTCCTGTGGGGGTTCGTACCAATGGGACTCAGTTGGAGCTGTGGCAGGATGGGTATGAATTGTACACAAAGATTCCGGTGTACATTGCCCAGGACGGTACGTTCTCTGCGTCCTTGTTCAACGGCCAATATAAACTGGTTCGTCTGTCGGGTGCACCGTGGGAAGACCAGCCTATGGATACGATAAGGATTGAGGTAAAGGGCAATACGGTGGTTGATGTGCCTGTGAAGCCTTATTTCATCATTAAGAATGAGAGTTATCAGAAAGGAACGGGCAATGCCATTACCGTAAAGTTTACCATTGAGAAGGTGGTGGAATCTGCCGAAGTGAAGTCTGTTAATTTCTATTTGGGAGAGGGTATCCTGACAGACCATAACAAGAACGAGTATAAGGGTGAACTGGATTTGTCGGGGTTAGTCTTGGGACAGGAAACGACAATGACTGCCACTATACCTGAAAAGATGCTGAAGAATGGATATGCATTTGCCCGTATAGGCGTGCAGTCCAATAAGTCGAATGAATACTTCTACACTCAAGTACAGAAAGTTAGTTTTTAGTAGGGAGTAGACGAAAGATTGTTTTAGCTGAGGCAGAAAATCTTGTAGAAAGGTTTTCTGCCTTTTTCTTTTGAAGGGATGGGAGAGCGGGAACTATCTTTGCATCTGCTATTCTCCGACATTCAGCAAGACTTCTGTCCCTTGCAAGAGTGGTGAAGTGAATTTTACACGGACCTGACCTTTCTCTCCGGTACTTTGTATGTAAGTCAGCAAACGACCGTGAAAAGCACGATGATGATTATCTGTATAGTCGCTCATATCGCTGTTATTGGAACCTTCGAGCCCTAACAGGCGTGCCGGACCTTCGATAGTGCAAGTGATATCATTGTCTCCAAGTTTCACGATTGTGCCATTTTTGTCAACGATTTCTACAATGAGATGTGCTGTGGCACGATCGCAGGAAAGAGTAGTGCGGTCTGCACTGACCCGAAGGGTATAAGGACGACCGGAAGATTGAATCGAATAGCTTGAAACAATATTTCCGTTGGTATCGCAACCTTCAGCTTTCAGTTCGCCTACCTGATAGGGAATATCCCAGTAAATGATACCACTCTTTTCATCATAAGGCTTCATGTCGCCTATTACTTTCCCATTGAGCAACAGACGCGCTTGCGGTGCATTGGTATAGCAAACTACGCGTATTTCTTGACCGGAATCATAGTTCCAGATATCCCATGCATCGGGTGACAAGAAAGTACGTTGGGAGTTCTTGAATCTGGCTTGTATGGGATAAGTGCCGATATAAGTAACCGGTTTCTCACTCCACAGTGAAGCACGGAAATGTCCGCGAGGCTTGGGGAAGCTACCGAAATCGAGCAATCCGGTGTAGAGCCCTCGGGAAGGCCATGCTCCCGATTCACCAAGATAATCCGTACCTGTCCAGATGAATTGTCCAAAGATAAATTCTTTGTTCTTCACTGCATACCAGGCATCAAGGCCGGAACCGTTTTCACTGCCGTAAATGACACGTTTGGGATAAGTGGCATGATCTTCATCGTAGCGGTTTTCTGTATAGTTATATCCTACTACATCAACAGCATCAGGATATTCTGTTTCATTGGACATCACGACACCTGCCAGAGCTCCTGTTACAGGACGAGAAGTATCGACAGCACGTACGCGGGCTGCCAGGCGTTTGGCTATCACTCCGATACGCATGGCGTCGGGTGCATCGGGCTTATAGCCGCCAAACATAGGTTGGTTGATTTGTGCTCCATCGAGAATAGGATGGGAATAGGGATCATTCGGATAATCTACTTCATTGCCGATACTCCACAGGAAGATGGACGGATGGTTACGGTCACGACGTACCATATCGGTAACATCCTGTTCAATCCATTCTTCAAAGAAGTCAAAAGAGCCATCAAAGCCCGGTTCACCTTTATTCCATCCTTTGATCCATTTACGTTTTGGGAATTCCCATTCATCAGAAGCTTCATCCATGACAAGCAGACCTAATTGGTCGCACAGATCGTATACGATGGGAGCTTGCGGATTATGGCTCATACGGATGGCATTCACACCTATTTCTTTGAGATTATTCAGGCGGCGTTCCCATACTTCAGGCGGCACTACGGCACCAAGTACACCGGCATCGTGGTGCAGACATACACCTTTGACTTTCATCCAATTGCCGTTAAGTGCGAATCCTTTATTAGGGTCAAAGTCCAGTGTGCGGAGTCCTATATTGGTTTCACAACCGTCAATGCGCTTTCCATTACTGAGTAATTCAGCTTTCAGTGTATAGAGGTAGGGATCATTCAGGTTCCAGCGGTGAGGCTTACTAACTTTCAGTGTGAGGGTTTCTTTGGTGATACCTTCTTTCCCGTCGGAAACGCGAGTACGGCATTGTGCTACTTGCTTGCCCGCAGCATCGTATAGTGTAGCAGAGAATTCAAGTTTCTCACGGGTAGCTATATGTTTTTGTACTTCCATATCAACGGCTATGGTGGCCTGTCGGTCAGTCAGAGAAGTAGCATACCAGCCTGTGCCCCATTGTGCAAGATGTATTTCGGGTGCAGCAATAAGCCATACGTCACGATATATGCCCGACCCTGTATACCAACGGGAATCAGCATAACGGCTATGGTCTACACGTACGCTCAATACATTGTCACCTTCTTTCAAATACGGGGTCATATCGTAAAGGAACGAGATGTAACCATTGGGGCGTTTACCAAGCAGGTGACCGTTCAGATAAACTTCACTGCGGTTGTATACTCCTTCGAAATAGATGTAATGACGCGCGGCATTGTCGGTGATGTTGAAATGCTTGCGATACCAGCCTATTCCACCCGGTAGGTAGCCTGTACAGCTGGCCAGTGAGGGCGACAATTGTCCTTCAATGGACCAGTCGTGCGGCAACGTAAGTTTACGCCATTGAGTATCGTCGAAGGTGGGGTTTACGATGGTTGAGTCGTCAGTCAGCCGGAAGAGCCATCCGTCGTTGAATTTAGAGGCGTCACCGAATGAGACTTGCGCCCGAGCCGGGCAGGCTACCAGAAAGGCTGCCACGAGAACAGCCAGTGTAAGAGCATTTTTCATGGGGTTATGATTATTTAGAGTTATTGTTGCAAATATAAGCGATATCGATCTTTTATGTCTGGCATAAATCATTCAGCTTAGGGGTATAAATCATTCAATACCTGGATTTGTACATTCGGAATAGAGATTTTATTTCTTTTTTTGGCTTGCAATAGAAAGCTGATAGTAGATTCTATCCTTTGGATCGGAACACAACGATCAGGATTGAATGTTTATGACTACATGAACGATACATTTACATTCTATCGGTATGATGAGACTTCATGCGGGCTATTATTGATGGAGTCGATTCAGGATTCAGCCGTAAAGAGGTGCTGCAAAAGTATAATTTAGGTACTTCGGCCAATATTATCCGTCTGAAAAACGCTTTGTTGCAAGTCACACTTGCTGATCCTGTGTTTGGGGTTTGGTTTAAGAAGAGAGTGTGTATTCCTCCTGCCTGATCATTCTGCTGCCTTGCAGCTTTATTCTGCCGGGATGCCGTATTGCCGAAACCATAAGCCTTTGCCAACTTCTTGCCACCGCATTGGCACAATCGTGCCATAGGCGTGGCAATGTTGTGCCACCACGATGGCACAGTCGTGCCACAGGCATGGCAAAAACATGGATCTATAGATGGGAGATCACTAACCTGTAGATGGGAGATTGCTACCATTCGTAGTCTTCTACGTAAGCGTCAAACTCTTGTTTTCCGGTTGCACCGCACTGTTTTAAGATTTTCTGTACGTCCCTTTGTTCGGCAGGGCTGAGGAGGCGTTCGCCTTTGCGGATGCGGTAATAGGTTCTTCGGCTGAAGTATTCCATCAAATGGATTATGGCGAGTTGTCTTTGTTTGTGGGGCAGGTTATCGAGGATATTCATGCAGCCTTTGGCATATTGCACTTTTTTACTGGAGCGATAATGGGGACATGCACCCTTCAGTTTAGCCTGGTATTTGGGGCTGATGATTACCCAGTACTCCGCGCTGTCCGGTACTTCTTGCTCTACCAGTTGCCGCAGGCAGGTAGATGCTTTGGGACATTGGCGGTTGAGGCATAAGGGGTAATTGTAGGGTACGTTCGTAAAATGATGTTCTTCTTCCATGATTGTGAGTTGTCTCCTTTTATGATGACTACGATTGAATTTCATGGCAAAAGTAATCATTATTCGGATACGATTACCCGGATAATGATTACTTTTATCAATTTATTTCTCTTCGAACGTATTGAAAGAATGTGGCTGGAGCTCTACATTCAGGTAACGGTTCCCCAACTTCACGGTTACTTTTTTAGCCTCATCATTAAAGTTTCCGGCTATCACTACCTTTTTCTTTTCCGGAGTTTCCACTACCAAGACCGGTGTCCTTCCTTCTGTTGAAGGCTTGTAAGCTATAATGCGTGAGCCGGGTGCTACGAACTGGCTGTAATGTCTTACCGCATAATATTCCGGTGTAAGAGTTGCCTTACGGGATTTTGAATCAACATGTATCAAAGCGTTCTGTTTCCAACCCCAGGGACTTTCACCGTTATCACAAAGGGCACTGTTCCATAAGGTGTACTCTTCGCAACCGTTACCCAGGTAGTGGTTGATCAGATGGAAGGTGTGTTCGCCCGCTCTCCAGTCGAAACTGCCCCAGCCGCATTCGCTCTCTGTCTGTATGTATTTGTACCGGGGGTATTTGGTACGTATTTTAGGCAATATCTGTCCTCCTTCCCACTGAAAGCCAACTCCCTGAATGCTTTGTGGCATGCGTGGATCGGAAAGTATTTTATCAACATAGTCATAGCGGTTGGTATTGAAAGTACCAAGGTAGAGAGCTACTTCAGGATGATGTTTCTTTAATGTGGGCGCCAGATACTCTACGTTGAAACGTACGGTACCCTCAGCTGTCCAGGCACAACCGGGATACGGAGTATAACTGTATGCTTCATTCTGATACATGATCATATCGATGGGAATTCCTTGTTCTTTATAAGCATCGATGAATTTGCAGAAGAAGTTGGCGTAGGTTTGCAGATAGCGTGGGTCCTGAATCATGTAGTCATTCACTGCGAGTTGCCGGGGGAAGACGTTATCGCGTGTCTCCGTATTGTCTTCATAGAGTGCTACATCAGACAGGGGCGACATCTTATTAGTCCTGTCACTGCGAACCGGATAGTCATTGTTGATTTTCATCCAGCTGGGAGGTGACCAGGGAGATGTCCAGAAAGTCATGTTGGGGTTATACTTTTGCGCGGCACGGACAAAAGGGATGATAGCCAGTTTATCACGGTTGATGTTGAAGTATTTCAGCTGGAAGTCGCCCGATACTTCGTCGCAACTGTACCAGTCGCGTGCATAGTCGTTGGCGTTCATCGAAATACGGCCTCTGTTGAAGCGAAGCTCTCCTTCGGGGGAAAACATTTTCTTCAACAGGTTATCCTGTTCATCGCGGGTGAGCATGTTCAGGGCATCCCAGCACAGTTCGTTGAAGGTGGTTCCCCATGCTTTGAATGTGGTGCCCTCTTCCGTTCCGCTGACTTCTAAGAGCGGAGTCTGTCCGTTACTCGGTTGTAATTTCACTTTTGATTGTTTCCAAGTGTTGCCTTCAGTGCTGCTGACCCAATTGTAATTCTGGGCATAGGTGTTAGCAGCCAAAGCGGCGAGACAACACATGAACACTCTTTTGATGTTTTTCTTTCTCATGATAATAGTTCATTTATGTAATTAATAATTCACCACGGATTACACTGATACTCACAGATTGTTTATATTGAGGAAGCAAGTATCTGTTTTTATCTGTATAATCTGTGGTGGTTTTGAATATATCCTTTCCGGCTACGATTATTCTTCGCTTGCCGTTGCCGATATTAAATAGGCTTCCACTTCATTCCCATTCACCTTGCATGTAAAGCTGAATGTTTTGTTTTGAGGATCATAGCTTCCGCTTCCCTCCGTAACATTCAGGTTTTTCCATCCGGCGAGGCTGAGTGTGTTATCTTCGTTCACTGTAATGGTGAGTCCGGTGTCTTTCACTCTTGCCAGTTCTTCAGTACCTGTATAATAAATACGAATTGTATTCTTGTTTACAGCAACGGCATTACGAATCAAACTAAAGGAAGCTGCGTTGTTGGTACCGATGTAATTGTAGTATCCCGAGTAGTTGTTGTAGGTCTTTATAGCGAACAGAACCACTGTTTCAGCTTGTGCAACGGGATACTCCTTGCAAGATTCCATTTTCAGCGGAAGGGCGTATAAGGAGTCACAATGTAATCCTTCCGGGTGGATGGCGACAGGTATGCGGGTATAAGATTCTCCGGCACGGATCACTGCATTCATTGAAGATATGTTGTAATTAGCCGTAGGAAGTGCCTGATATTGGATTTCCTTACTCGATTTATATTTTTGATTGTAAGAAGTGATGCCCGAGGGATCCTCAACCAATGTACAGTGAATGTCCCCATCCGGATTCAATGAGCCGCTGGTGCCTACCGATACGAAAGTTTCTGCACTTTCGTCCGCATAGTTGACGTTGCGGGTCACTAATGCTCCTTCTTCTCCGATACCTACCAGATAGGCTTGTTTTATATACTGTTCCTCTTCCCAAACATTGGTGTTCTCACATCCGGTGAGCATAAAGAGCGAACCTATCGCTAATGAAAATAAAATATGCTTTTTCATAATTGTCTTAATATTGAAGTTAATTACCAGCCTGGGTTCTGAACCAGTTTTGCATTATGATCCAACGTTGTCTGTGGGATGGGGAAGAAGTACATCTTCTGTGTAAATACACGCTTCTGTATTCTCTCTGAATCCCATATTGTACGGGTGTAGAATCCGGTACGGTTGTTTACTCTGGCTTTGGTATTCCAACCGATAATCTTTGTATTATAAGCTGCGTCCGCATCGCCCCAACGGCGTAAATCGTGATAGCGAAGTCCTTCGAGGGCAAACTCCACTTTACGTTCCAGCTTGATGGCTTCACGCATGTCGTCTCTGCTGTTCAGTTCGGCATCGGTAATACCCGGCATGCCGGCACGATAACGTATCATATTGAAATATTTCTTTATTTCTTCTGTATTGCGAGCCACGGTGATACCTGTGGCTTCATCCGTATAACTTCCTTCCAATTCATTTAAAGCTTCTACATAGTTGAGGAGGATTTCCGCATAACGGAATACAGCAAATGTTTTGGCACGACTGGAGCCTTTCATGTTATCTTCCTGATTGATGTATTTGCGGAGGGTATAGCCTGTACGGTTGTAGTTGTCCGGATATTCGGGAAGGGGGCCTGCATTACCATCAGAGTAATAAGTCACTTCCACATTGGTCACCGGGTCATTGCCCACATAAGAGGTACCAGGCCAGATACAATGATTATATCCTATGGTTGCGTAAAAGCGAGGTTCACGGTAGGCATCTACTTTGGCTACATTGCCATCCACGGTATAGCCGTCAGATACTCTGTAAGCAATATCTATCGGATCACCTGCATGAGAAGCATCAGGGTAAGGATAGTTTGCGCTGGAATGGTGAATGTCATATCCATCTATCATTTTGTAGGAATCAATCAAATCCATACAGAGATTTATACCGTTGGCACCTCCTAAGGCAGTTGGTGTTGCTAACCACTGTGGGGAGTCTCCACCAGTTATGGCATCACAATAATAAATGTATTCTGGGATTAACTCTGCATTGACAGAACCGTCGAACAAGGTCTTATACGATGCGTAAGGATCAATGTTACCAGCTCCATTGGGATAACTTTCCTGTGGAATGTTGGTCGGAAGTTTTTGAGTTCTTTCTGTACGCGCAGTCGTATAAAGTTTGTATTTATCCATATTGATGACACGTTTTGCAGCTACGGCGGCCTTCCCCCATTTAGAGTTGTCGTTGGTTGGAGAGATATAGTTTCGTCCATCCGAGGTTTTCCAGTCTGTATATCGGTTGTTACCGTTATACCATGGACTTGCGGCATAAAGGCGCAAACGCGAAATGACAGCTAATGCTGCACCTTTTGTCGGAATATTTTGGAACTGCTGTGTACGGGTTTCTTGAAGGAATTCTGATGCTTTTTCCATATCATTGCAAATATAATCTACACATTCATCATAAGTGTTTCGCTCTACTGAAGCTTCTTCAGACGGAGTATCGGCATCAAAAGGTTTGTCTGGAACAATGGGCACGGGGCCATATTGGCGTAGCAAACTGAAGTAAAAATAACCACGCAGGAAGTAAGCGCGGCCTGTATAGTCACGACGTTCCATATCCGATAGCTCTTTGCACTCATTGATGCGGGTTAGTACAATGTTGGCTTTACGAATGCCTTGGTAAAAAGTTACCCAATTATTATAGTGTGCACTTTGCGGTGTTTCGTTTCCTAATAATAATGCCATTGCAGAATGTCGGTTACCACTATCGCCATAATCCTCTGGCCAAGAGGCAAAACATTCATCGGAGGCCATACCGAATGGGAAGGAAGATTCAGTGAACAGTTTACTCTCATTCGGAAGTTTAGTGGCAATTCCATTAATATATTCGTTGACACGTACTTTGCTCTGGAAGATAGAGTCGATATTAGTTTGATCATAAAAGTAGGAATCTACATCCAGATAAGACTCGCATGAGCTTAATCCAAGACTTACTCCCGCCCAAATGAACATACTGCAAAGAAGAGCTTTAAATGTATATTTAGTATTCATAATGATTTCGTTTTTTATATTAGAATTGAAGATTTGCCTGTATGGTGAATACGCGTTGTAGTGGGTATACCGCACCGTTGTCAGACGCTTGTGCTGGATCCCATAATTTAATTTTGTCCCAGCAGTGAAGATTATCACCGATCAAACTGATCTGACAGCCTTGCAAACCGATTTTCTTGAAGCATGGTAGAGTGATGTCATACATAATTTGTACATTCTTCAAACGTACATAAGATCCGTCTGCAATCCAGAATGTGGATGCCTGATTATTGTTTTTATTCTCTCCATAAGTGAGACGTGGGAAACGCGCGTTTGGATTTTCCGTGTCCTTGGTTCCGGAATAGGAAGCCGGTGTCCAACGATTGCTGGCATCTGCCACAATGCTGAGTATGTTTCCTGTTTGTCCACCGTTGAAAGGGTGGAAGCCGTTTCCTCCATACAGGAAGTTTACTTGACCTACTCCTTCAAGCAGGGCACTTACGGTTAGTCTTTTCCAATGAAATTCCAAACCGAATCCGTATTGCAGGCGTGGTACGTTAGAATAACAGATAGGTACTTCATCGTAACTGTCAATTTTGCCGTCTCCATTGATATCTTTGTATTTGATGTCTCCTGGCATTACATTGCTTGTGAAAGTCTGTTTGGGACTTGCATCAATGTCTGCCTGGTCTTTAAATAATCCTAAGGCCACCAGTCCTCGTTGAGTCCCCCAAGGTGTTCCTTTCCATGCTTGATAGGGGTATTTGATACCACTTTGTTCGTATTCAAGCAGTTTGTTGTTAGAGTAAGTGAAGTTAGCACGGCCTGTCAGACTCATATCATTTTTGAATCGATAGGTATATGAGATGTTGCCATCAGCTCCCCAGCTTTTCATTTCACCTACATTTGCCCAAGGTAATGTAGCTAATCCCATTTCGTCAGGGATACTGGCACGCTGTTGGAAGATGCCTGTACGGCGTTCGCTAAAGAAGTCGATAGTAAAGTCTACGCTATTATTAAATAACTGTCCGTCAATACCTATGTCGACCTTCTTGGCTTTCTCCCAACGCAGATTCTGAGAAGCCTCCTGGTCTTCATAAATAGTTTGACCGCTTCCCCAGATACCTGCTCCGCTACCTTCTTTCATGGTGGAAAGGAACGGAAAGCGTATGCTGTTATCATTGGTAAGTCGGTCGTTACCTACGATACCATAAGAAGCTCTGATTTTAAAAAAGTTGATGAAAGGCAGATTCTTCTGTACCCATTCATATTGTGTGGGCACCCAACCTGCTGAGATTGCAGGGAATACACCGAATTTTTGTCCTTTTTCAAATGCTTCTGAACCGGTATAGCCGATGTTTCCTTCCAAGAAGTAAGTGTCTTTATAAGCATAAGTGGCACGGCCGGCTAAACCTGTGTATCTTTTAGGAATGGATGCAATAAGTGTTTGTGCTTCACCGGTAATGAAGTCTTCCATATAGAAATCAAGTAATCCGGTTACGCGATGCTGTTCGTTGAATAAACGGTTGTAATTTATACGGGCATCGAAATAGATTTTCCGTGTGGTTGAATTGGTAGATTCGTATTTATCGTCTGTTCTAGCGACCTTTTCTATCAGGTTCAAAGAGCCATCTCTGTTTCTTCCTTGAGCATAATAGAGTGCGGGAGTTTTTGTCTGAGACTGTAAGAGGGAAGAAAAAGTATTGATTGACATGGTGGCTTCCGCCTTCAGACCTTTTATCCATTGGTCAAAATCTTGTTCAAGGCGTAGGCGGATACTGCTTGTCGTCTCATTTCTCTTCTTATAACCTGTATAGTTTAGTAAGATATATGGGTTCTGTTGGTCAGCACTGGCACCGTAGGCTGGAAGCGAACCATCCGAATAAAGTACCGGAACGGTCACAGGGGTCAGGTTGGCTTGTGTTTGCCACAAGGCTTTCGTATCATTGGCATATCCGGGGAAAGAGTTGGTTACAATCTCTGTTGATAAGCCCAGCTCAATAATAGTACTTTTGGTTAGGTTAGCATCGATATTTGCGCGGAAATTGTATTTATTATAACCTACACTATTATCATAGTTTTTAATTCCTTTATCTTGCTTATAGATGGCATCCTTGTGTTGGAGGCCCACACTCATGTAGTAACGTGCATTCGTTCCACCACCATTGATACTGATGTGATGCTGATTGTTCCATACATAATCTTTCAGCATGACATCGCGCCAGTTTACATTGGGATATAAATCCGGGTCCAGTCCTGTTTCTATCAGGTTTAACTCGGCATTACTATATACAGGACGTCCACCTCGTACAACGGAGGCTTCGTTGGCCAGTTGTGCGTATGTATATCCGTCCACATATTCGGGATTGCGTGCAGAATAGGAAAGCCCGACATTACTTTTCACACTGATATTCAGTTTACCCGATTTACCGCGCTTTGTTGTAACGAGTACCACACCGTTGGCACCGCGTACACCATATACAGCTGTAGAGGAAGCATCTTTCAGGATGGTGAAACTTTCAATATCGGCAGGATCAAGTATATTCAGGTCGCCTTCTACACCGTCAATCAACACTAAAGCGGATGCACCTGCACCGAAAGTACTGATACCACGAATCCAGAATTCAGAAAAGTCATTGCCAGGCTCACCACTTCGGGTTACGGCAATGATGCCCGGTACACGACCTCCCAACATGTTTGTTACCGAGGATGAAGGAACTTGTAAATCAGATGCCTTTACGTTAGTTACCGCACCTACTACCGAGATTTTACGTTGAGTACCACGACCTACAATCACTACCTCATCGGTCTCATTTACAATTTCTTTCAGTGCAATCTTTTGCTTGGTTTTATTTCCGTTTACCACCAGTTCCTGGGGTGCATAACCTATGTAGGTAAACACCAATACTGTATTGGCGGGAACATTGTCCATGCGGAAATTACCATCAACATCCGTGATAGCTCCTTTGGAGGGATTGTTTTTATATTGAATCGTAACACCGGGTAATTCTTCACCTTGCTCCGTCATCACAATACCGGATACGGTGAAACCATTCTGTGCGGCAAGTGGAAACACACTTGCAAACAATAGGAATGAAAGTATAAGGAAAAATCTATTTTTCATATATTAGTTTATTTATTGATTTACGGGAAGGAGTTTATTCTATAGCGAGTTTACGCACATTCAATCCTGCACCTCCGGCTATATAGAAGTTTTCTTCAGAATCCATAGCTATATCTTTGGGATATAGGAATGTACATTCCAGTGGGAGTCCGTCTGTTTCAGTCTCGCCCGACATGGTGCCACCAGCAGCAATTGTTACGTAGCCATCCGGGTAGGATATCTTTCGGATGGATTGTCCGCCTGCGTTTACTACATATATGTTGCCTTCATTGTCAACAGTTACTCCATTTGGCCAGGCAAACTGTATGTCTTCCCGATAACCTTCCGTATTGGTTTGGTTAGGCCAGCCGTTTCCGGCATATCTTTCGTCCGACCATGTGCCGTCAGCGTTCTGTTTAATCCGGTATACAGCATGTGTCCTGTCTTCTGCAAAATAGAAGCAATCTTCTACACGGCTATAAGCCAGATAGCTACAATGGTCGGAAACCCAAGCTTCAAAGTCCCAGCGGTGTTCAAGGAGTTTTTCTACTTTGTACTGTCCGCTATCATCTTTTTCTGTCAGATTGATACGTACGAAGATCCCCAGGTGATTTCTTGTATAGAGGTATTTTTCTTCATCGTCAATAATGCAGGACCAGGTTTCACCATTGTTGGCGGATAATTCGGTGATACCTTCGCGCAATAGCTCCGGCTGCCAGCTATTTTCACGGCGCAGGATATATACTTTAGCTGATTTGACATCAATAAAGTACATTTTATCACGGGTTTTATTGATTGCAGGTTTACCTGCTTTGAATCCGCTTATCAGGGTTGTAACCAGGTTCTCGCTTTCTGAAATCAGGCGTACCCGTTGTTTGTCCGACTCTACTGCTACAATGTTATCTCCTGCCACTATACCGACAGCAAATACATTATTGAATAGTGCATCGTAGATGTTTCCATCGGTATCTCCTCTTTTATTGTAGGTTCCGCAAACTGTAGAAACTTTCTGTACCTGCGTGTAGGCAAATGTCTTGTCGATGGTAAGCTCTTTATCGCCTACAACGACTTTAACAGAATTATTACCGCCTGGTTGTTTTGGTACGGTACAGTAAATAGAAGTTCCGTCACTTGATATGATGTTAGCCTCTTTGGTATCGGCAAAGATCACTTTCATCTTGGATAGGTCTGTACCGAAGTTTCCCTGAACAATGATTTTGTCACCTATTCCTCCTTTTTCCGGGATAAAGCCGGTCAGTGCCTGAGGCTTTGAGGGATCATACTTGTTGGTGATGACGGGATGTTTCACGATGTCTTCATTGCTACAACTGCTGATGAAGAACAGGGCCAGCAACAGCCAGCTTTTTCTTTGGATTGATTTAAGAAATTTGTCTTTCATATATATTATTATTAAAAGGATTGGTCACTGAAACTCTTTATCCTTGTTATTGGTTTGCGGTCTTCAAGGCCGATGCAAATAAATATAGAAAAGAACAGGGAGGAGTACTCAAATGAGGCAGAAAGGGGTACAGAGCGGGGAATGCGTTATTTGTATACCTTAACTGCGTCAAAAATACACTTGTTGCTGGAGAGGGATTTTGTTGTAGTATAGGGGAAAGCAAATAATAAAGTAGCAATTGGTTGGAGGAATTCAAAACGGAAAATGAAAGGAATAAAATGATGAGCAATAAACTCCGCCAACGGGTAAGTCGTTTATTTATCTTCTTCCTTTTTCTGATATTCGGTAGGCGTCACGTCAAATTCCTTTTTAAAACACTTCGTGAAATACTTTGGATTGCTGAAACCAACCGCATAGGCAACTTCGGAGACATTAATGAAAGGCTTTTTCAGGAGTGTACACGCATGTTTAAGCCGGATGTTGCGAATAAACTCTACTGGGGAGAGACCGGTCATTGCTTTCATTTTTCTATTTAGAGTGGATTTGGAAACGTTGAGTTCAGAGGCAAAAGTGTCTATCTCAAATTCTGTTTCCATCAGATGCCGCTCTATGCATTCGATGGCTTTTTTCAAGAACTGTTCGTCAGTGCTCTGATAATCCAGCGTTACAATATTGATTTCCGTATCGATCTTGAACATCTCTTGCCGCTTCCGGTTTATCTTCATCAGATTGTCAATACGTGCATTGAGCATTTTCATTTCAAATGGCTTTGTCAGGTAGCCGTTTGCTCCTGCATTGAAACATTTCACCTGGTCTTCCACTGAATTTTTTGCCGTAAGCATTAATATCGGTATATGGCTGGTATTGATGTCCTGTTTCATTGTTTCACAAAGCTCGATTCCATCCATTTCGGGCATCATATAGTCGCTGACCATCAGGTCTACGTCTTCGCTTCTTACAATTTCCAATGCTTTTTTCCCATTCGTGGCGGTGAGTATATTGTAGTGTGTTGCCAACTTTCTTTTCATCAGTAGCAGGAACTCTTCATTGTCATCTGCCAGTAATATCGTACCTTGCTTCTTTTCTGTTTCTTCTATTGCTTCATTTGACGCTATTGACGGTATTTCACTGGTTTCGATAATGTCCTTTATTTCCGGATAATAATTCCGGTCGATAGGGATTAGAACAGTGAATCTGGAACCTTCTCCGATGCTGCTTTCTACCTGGATGTCTCCCTTATGCAAGTCGACTAGTTTCTTGGTTAATGAAAGCCCTACACCATTTGATTGAGGTGCATAAGCTGTTTTGTTCACATAGAATGGAGTGAATATCTTGGATATTTCTTTCTGGTCTATACCTATTCCTTCATCCTGCACCTCTATCCGGAGGAATCGGGAATTATCCTTTTGCAGAGTCGATACATTCAGCTCTACTTTTTTATCGGCAGGTGTATATTTGGCCGCATTCGAGAGTATGTTGTACAGAACCTTGTCTATTTTGTCAAAGTCCATATATCCCCAAATGTCTTTTTCTTCCAGGTGAAGACTGAAATGAAGGTTTTTCTTTTCAATGATCGGTCGTATGCCTGTATGGTAGATTTCACGGATGAAGCTGCTGATATTGCCATAGGTAGGGGTGAGTACAAACGAGTCGTTTTCAACTTTCCGGAAATCTAGCACTTGCTGGATTAAGCGTTTTAAGCGGAGCACATTACTTTTCAATATATGTACATCTTCCTGTGGAGATGCCTTTGTTTCTTCCAAATCATCTGCTATGCAACTGATGGTAGTGAGCGGGGTGAGCAGTTCATGGCTTATATGGGTGAAATATTCCAGTTTAGTCTTGGTCAGTTCTTTCTGGAATCTAACCCGGTCGGACCGTCTTACCCTGTGCAGGTAATAGAACATGATGGAATAAAGGATCAGAATGATGAGAGTTATATAGGTACCGTATGCCCACCATGTTTCGTACCAAGCCGGCTTTTTATAGATACGCAGTTCTGTGACGTCGTCTTTCCAGTAGCCGTATTCATCTGTAGAGCGTACCTTGAAAGTATGATATCCTTTAGGAATTTTATTGTAGAAAGCCGATCGGTTGCCGGTTTCGGTGTATACCCATTCCTTGTCCACGCCATCCATCTTGTAGGCGTATCTTATTCTCGATGTTGCTGTAAATTGAAGAGCGGAGAAGAAGATTTCAAGATTGTTATCTTCGGGCTCCAACCAGACGCTTCGGGTCGATAAATCTTTCGACTGGCGCTGGGGATTGAAGAAGAAAGAATTATTGGATACTTTGATATCTGTTATGATGACCGGATTGGAATTGATCTTCTTAGACGGGAATTTTGAGGAAGCCATCGATACAAAGCCACCATGCCCACCGGCATAAAGCTTGCCGTTAAACAAGTCTATGACGTCCTTCTTGAACGAGTTTATCTGAACGGATTCGTCTGAATTTGAATAATGAATATACTTATCGGATTGGATGTCATAAGCGGTCAATTGCCGATTTGTTAATATCCAAAGGGTATTTCTGTCATGCTTCATCCCTAAAATAGACTGTCCGGTCATTCCGCATGAGCTACTGAAGTCCTTCATTGTCTCTGAGTTGAGATCCATTCTCAGGATGGAACCTTGAGTGGTGGCGATCCATAGATGGTTTTCCTGGACCACTATCTTATCAATATTGTTACTGGGTAAGGATGAATTCTGGGTTGAGTATTGTTTAATCGGTTTCAGTTTATCCCCTAAAGAAACCTTATGTAAACCGGAATCTTCGGTTGCCAACCAGATGTTACCGTGTCCGTCTTCCGCAATAGATGTAATGTTGGGCAGAGAGAATTCGGGGATGATAAAGTCTTTGCCATCCGGTTTTAGATAGAGCTGTCCGGTGGTAGCTACCCATAAATTTCCCTTACTGTCTTCATACATGGATGTAATGTTGCCAGTAGTCCCCTTTGGTGTATATAAGTCCTTTGCCAGTAGGTAGTCAATTTCTCTTTTACTGTTTAGTTTTGCTTTGTAGAGAGTAGGCTGGTCTCTGCATCCCAACCAAAATTCTCCCGGCTGTTTCGAACGGAGGATATATCCTACATTATGCACTCCGGAATTTGTATTCGAGTAGTCATAGAATTTATCCTGTTCTATGTCATACCAGCAGAGTCCCCAACGTTCCTGATTAAACCAGAGCCCATTGTTGGGGTCAATACCCAGAGTGGTTATATTCGTGTCGAAACCTACATGTCTTTTCAGTTTGGGCAGGAAGTTATTAGCTATGGCAGGATTTTCCATTAGCAGGTGATACCCGCTGTCATAAGCCCCGGCCCAAAGGTTGCCTTCCCTGTCTTTAATGATCTGGCTGAACATTTTGTTATAATCGAACATATACGGACTGAGGTCCACTTTTTCCAGATGTCCGTCCACCACTTTGAAAGCATAGAGTTCGTGGTAGCCGAATATCCATATATAGCCGTAAACATCATCTTGTACTACACTGAAGAAGGCGGTTTCAGGCAGGTGCAGTTTTTCATTGAAGATTTCTTGATGCGTGTACATTTTATCCTCTGTTGCATCCGGATGAAAGCGGTAGATACCGTCTCCCCAGGTTAATATCCAATATTGGTTATCTTTGTCCTGGAATATTTTAAAAGGATTGTTATTTGTTCCGAGCGCGGGGAAACTCATGAGTGTATCTGTATTTTTGAGATACTTATACAGTCCCCCTCCCCATGTGCATACCCATATATTGCCGAAATGATCTTCATATATTGAGTTTATGCCATTGTTGGGAATTGGCGGGATTAAATTTCCATAGCGTTTCTTCAACGAATAGTCGGAGTTGTAGTGATAAACCTGAGTACGGGTACATATCCATAGTTCTTTCCGGCTATCTACCAACATGAAGTTTATCCATGTATTCTGGATTTCTTCATCAGGGAACGGTCGTATCTGATAGTTGCTTTTATCCACCAAATTAACGCCCTGTCTTGTTCCTACCAGCAGGTAATTATCATCTTCAGCAAAACACCAGATGAAGTTATCGGTTAATAAATGCGGCTGATTAAAATCTGATTTAAAGGTTTGGAGTTGATACCCGTCATATCGCCCTAAGCCGTTTTTAGTCCCTAACCAGATGAATCCATTCTGATCCTGATGTAAGTCTATTACTTCATTGGAAGGCAGCTGTTCCAGAAAAGGCATTTGTTTGGCTATTATTTGCTGTGCATATGAGGAAATGCTCATTAATAGGAAGATGACAATGAGAAAGAGGGATACATATATCTGAATTTCTGTACGATGCATTCTGTTTTCCATAATGTTACAAGGTATTTTCTTTGGTGGCGATTGCAAAAATAGGGTATTATTGGCAATACTTCAATCAAAATGGCATTTTTGTGAACCTCCCTGTAAAGTATGGGCATAAAAAAAGGAGTACCGCTGTACTCCAACCTTTGTTAACCTTAAATCTAATACTATGAAAAACACAGTGCAAAGATACGGACTTTTGGGATATCTGCAAATAAAACAAATAAAAAAGAGTGTTTTATAACATGTTTTAGTAAAAGCGTTGTTTTTGTTAAGGCTTACTAAGGATTTGAGCCCCCTCAGTACTTGTTTTCTAAAAAAGAATTATCTTTGCATGGCTGCGAAAATAAGCTGCACTTTTGCCTATTAATAAATTTATAAAGAACAACTACTGTGAGCGAAGAAGATATTGTCCTTACCCCGATGATGAAACAGTTCTTGGACCTGAAAGCCAAGCATCCTGATGCCGTTATGCTGTTTCGTTGCGGCGACTTCTATGAAACTTATTCTACCGATGCTGTTGTCGCAGCCGAAATCCTGGGAATTACTCTGACTAAGCGTGCCAATGGCAAAGGAAAGACTGTTGAAATGGCGGGATTCCCTCATCATGCATTGGATACGTATCTGCCTAAGCTTGTACGTGCAGGGAAGCGTGTGGCCATCTGTGATCAGTTGGAAGACCCGAAAATGACCAAGAAGCTGGTGAAGCGGGGCATTACGGAACTGGTAACTCCCGGTGTTTCCATCAATGATAATATACTGAATTACCGGGAAAATAACTTTCTGGCTGCCGTACACTTTGGTAAGGGAGCGTGCGGTGTGGCATTTCTCGATATATCTACGGGTGAGTTCCTCACAGCAGAAGGGCCTTTCGATTATGTAGACAAGCTATTGAATAACTTCGCTCCTAAAGAAGTGCTTTTTGAACGTGGAAAACGGGGTATGTTTGAGGGTAACTTTGGAAGTAAGTTTTTTACTTTTGAACTGGACGACTGGGTATTTACAGAGACCACTGCCCGTGAGAAACTTCTGAAGCATTTTGAAACGAAGAATCTGAAAGGTTTTGGTGTAGAGCATCTCAAGAATGGTATTATTGCTTCGGGAGCTATCCTGCAATATCTCATTATGACGCAGCATACCCAGATAGGACATATCACTTCTTTGGCACGTATTGAAGAAGATAAATACGTCCGTTTGGATAAGTTCACCGTTCGCAGCCTTGAACTGGTGGGTAGCATGAACGATGGCGGCAGTAGCCTGCTGAACGTGATTGATAAGACTATCAGCCCTATGGGAGCCCGTTTGCTGAAACGTTGGCTGGTGTTTCCGTTGAAAGATGTGTTGCCTATCAATGAACGTCTGAATGTGGTGGAATACTTCTTCCGTCAGCCGGATTTCAAGGAACTGATCGAAGAACAGCTGCATCTGATAGGCGATCTGGAACGTATTATCTCTAAAGTGGCTGTAGGGCGTGTTTCTCCGCGTGAAGTAGTTGCGTTGAAGGTGGCTTTGCAGGCTATCGAACCTATCAAAGAAGCCTGTATGGAGGCGGATAACGCCAGTCTGAACCGTATCGGTGAACAACTGAATATCTGTAAGTCCATTCGCGACCGCATTGAAAAAGAGATTAATAATGATCCTCCGTTGCTGATAAACAAAGGTGGTGTCATGAAGTCGGGCGTTAGTGATGAATTGGATGAATTACGCCAGATAGCCTATTCCGGTAAAGATTATCTGCTACAGATACAGCAGCGGGAAAGTGAACTGACGGAAATTCCCAGCTTGAAGATCGGCTACAACAATGTGTTCGGTTATTATATAGAAGTCCGTAATACGCACAAAGATAAAGTTCCGCAGGAGTGGATACGTAAACAAACTCTGGCAAATGCCGAACGTTACATCACGCAGGAGCTGAAAGAGTATGAAGAGAAGATACTCGGCGCCGAGGATAAGATATTGATCCTGGAGACTCAGCTTTATACAGAACTTGTGCAAGCGTTAAGTGAGTTTATCCCTGCCATCCAGGTCAATGCAAACCAGATAGCACGTCTGGACTGCTTGCTTTCCTTTGCCAATGTGGCGCGTGAGAATAACTATATACGTCCTGTTATTGAAGATAACGATGTGCTGGATATTCGCCAGGGACGCCATCCGGTTATTGAGAAGCAACTTCCTATAGGGGAAAAATATATTGCCAATGATGTGATGCTGGATAGCAGTTCGCAACAAATCATTATCATTACCGGTCCGAATATGGCTGGTAAGTCTGCATTGTTGAGGCAAACGGCTCTGATAACGCTGTTGGCACAGATCGGTAGCTTCGTACCTGCCGAGAGTGCGCATATCGGTTTGGTGGATAAGATATTCACTCGTGTGGGTGCCAGCGATAATATTTCTGTTGGAGAATCTACATTTATGGTAGAGATGAATGAGGCAGCAGATATCCTGAATAACCTGTCTCCGCGCAGCCTGGTGCTCTTTGATGAGCTGGGACGAGGTACATCTACCTACGACGGTATTTCTATCGCCTGGGCGATTGTGGAGCATATCCATGAGCATCCTAAAGCCAAAGCACGTACATTGTTTGCTACGCACTACCATGAATTGAACGAAATGGAGAAGAGCTTCAAGCGTATCAAGAACTACAATGTTTCCGTTAAGGAGGTGGATAATAAAGTTATCTTCCTGCGTAAACTGGAACGTGGCGGCAGTGAACACTCTTTCGGTATCCATGTAGCAAAGATGGCGGGTATGCCGAAAAGCATTGTAAAACGTGCGAATGACATATTGAAGCAACTGGAAGCGGATAATCGCCAGCAAGGTATTGCAAGTAAGCCGATGGCGGAAGTGGGAGAAACGCGTGGCGGCATGCAGCTTAGTTTCTTCCAATTGGAAGATCCGGTCCTTTGCCAGATACGGGATGAGATATTGAATCTGGATGTGAATAATCTGACTCCGTTGGAGGCGTTGAATAAATTGAATGATATTAAGAGGATTGTAAAAGGGAAATAGATCGTTTTCCTGAATTCAGGAAAACGATCAGGTTAAAATTTTAGGTTGCGCTTTTATAATAAAGACTTCTCTATCTTTACGTTATCCTTCTGCTGTTCTCTGTACTGTCGCGGCGGCATGCCGAAGCGTGAAGAGAACAACTTATAGAAGGTGCCGCGGTTATTGAACCCTGTCCGATCCATAATTTCTTCAATAGTGAAATTCTTGGTCAGTAACAAACGTTCGGCCATCGTAAGACGATATTCCTTGATGATATCAGCCGGTGACTTTTCGGTAATCGGTTTCAGTTTCCGGTAGAATTGACGGGTGCTGTATCCCAAATCACTGCTCAATAATTCGACGGACAAGTCGGGATTGGTGATGTTCTTCTCTATGGTTTCTATTACTTTATCCAGAAATTCCTGATCTTCCTTATGGATGCAGTTCCCATTTTCTACGGTGAAGGAACTGAATATGGAACTGTAATATTCTTTTAAGTCCGATTCGCGCTGAATCAATCGATAGACCACTTTTTCCAGGTATTTCACGTTGAAAGGCTTCGTTACGTATACTTCCGCACCGGCTTCAATACCTTTCACCTGATCGTCTTCGTGATGAAGTGCGGATAATAAAATAAGTGGAATATGGCTCCATAACTTATTCTGCTTGATTTTCTGGGCGAAAGAAAGTCCGTCTGTTTCAGGCATCATCACATCTGAGATAATCAGATCCGGTTGTTTTTGTTCCAGGTTAGCCAGAGCCTCTTGGGCGCTGCCGAAAGATAGTACATTGTATTTATCTACAAATATTTCCGAAACAAACCACAGCATGGAAGGATCGTCATCAATAATCATAATTGTGTGTTTCGAACTATCGAATTTCTTAATGGTCTGTTCTAACTCTATAGATTCTGTATTAGTATTTATAGGTGTTGTTTCATATTCTTTCCGGGACATATCTGCCTCTTGTTGGCTTGGTGATAGTTCCGGTAAAGTAACTGTAAATGTCGTTACTTCGTTTTGGATACTGCTGACATTGATTTCTCCGTTCAACAAAGTAGTCATGCTTTTGCAAATAGCCAATCCGAGACCGTTTCGTGAATTCTTCCCATTCATCTCAAAGGAATCCAATATCTTGTAGCGGTCGAATATCTTCGAAAGGTTTTCTTTCGCTATACCTTTTCCGGAATTGGATATGCTAAGGGTCAGATGTTGATTCTCTGTCTTCAGGCTAACGGTAATAGTGCCTTCTTCCGGAGTATATTTAAAGGCATTGGAGATCAGGTTATTGGCTATCTTGTTGAAACAACTGATATCCGTATTCCATTCAATATCCGGTTCGATATCCAATTGATAATTCAAGTTCTTATTCTCGGCCAGTTCACAGAATGATTCTGCAATATTCCGGAGCTTGTCCGATACCGGTAATCTTTGGATGGAAAGTGCCTTATGGCCGGTTTCCAGCCTACGGAATTCAAGCAATTCCAGAATCAAGCTATTCAGTTTCTCCGTATTCTGCTGTATCATCTTTCCGTATTTGCGGATATATGAGTCTGATTGCGGGTAAGCAAGTATCTTTTCGCATGGACCGTAAATCAGTGTGAGCGGTGTACAGAACTCGTGTGTAATGTTGGTAAAGAAGCGAAGTTTGGATTCGTAAACTTCTTCTTTCTTTTCCCGGTTCAGCTTTTCGATGATGCGGTGTTGTTTCCGACGGTATTGACCGATAATCCTGTAGACAGCAAGAATACAGAGCAAAGCTATGATTATGAAATAGAAGATATATGCCCAGGTACTTAAATACCATGGTGGAGTGATCTGAATCAGAAGAGTCTGAGGTTCAGACTCTTTCCCATTCATGTTATTTCTGTATTTTACTAACAGCCTATATTGTCCGGGTGGAAGATTGGAAAATACGGCACTGGCTGACGTTCCACTTTCTATCCACTGGTTACTAACCTCATCCAGTTTGTAAGAATAAGAATAGTTGTTGCCGTTTATGTAATCGACTGCCATAAAATTAATGCAAAAGAAATTCTGGCTGTAGTCCAGTTGGAGTATTTCCTTTTCTTTCTTTTTATAAAGAAAGTCATATATATTATATTCTTTTCCGAAGATAGACAATCCTTTCAGGCTTATCTGAGGCATATAGTCTGCCATCCTGTATGTATTAGGCTTGATGGTTACAAAGCCGTTTGTACCTCCGAAGAATAAGGTTCCGGTTCGTAAGTCCTTATAAAAAGCTCCATCACTGAATTCAGTGACTTCCAGACCGTTTTGCCTGTCGTATGTCTGTCCGGTGTTTGTCTGCGGGTTGAACCTTACCAACCCTTGATTCGTACTGATCCAGAGATTGTTTTGCTGATCCTCTAAAATGCCGTGTACGGTGTTGTTTGAGAACAGGTCTGCCCGGTCATGCCGATGAGAGTAATTCTGATTCAAATGTAGCAATCCTGAACTGGTGCCTAACCAATATCCCTTTTCATTTTTGTAAATAGCGAATATATCATTGGCAGTCTGACTTTTCACAACATCATCAAACTTGTAGGGAGTCATTTCACCGGTTTCTACATTGAGCCGGTAAGCGCCGTAGCCACGATTACCAAACCAGAGTATGGAGTCACTTTCCTGGAAAGAGGTAAAGAAGTAATTGGATGCCATGCGCCCTTTATCCAGAACAATCCTGGTGGCTGATTTAACGGCTGGCGAGCTTCCGGTATTATTCAGAATTACCTTTACGATACCCTCACCAACGGTAGATACCCATAAAGTAGTATCATTCAGTTCATTGATAGAATGTACGTATTTCACTTTCTTATTGTCGGCAACGACTGGGAACTCTTTTAGTTGTTTGCTTTTGTACGAATAATAATTAATGCCGTTTTCGGTACCTATCCATAGTTTGCCTGTAGTGCTGGGAGCAAAACAATAAACGGCATTATCAGTCAGCGTACTGTTAGCAGCAGAAATACGGTTGAATGAAGTTAGCGACTCCTTATCAGGAGAATAATTATTGATACGTACTATGCCACCTCCTTTAGTTCCTATCCATAATGTTTGTTCCTCATCACAGTAAAGTGCGCGTATGGGGTTGTTAATCTGGTAAGCAGGGGTATCCAGCAGCGTGTTTGTTATGGAAAAAGCATCGTTAAAGTACATATATACGCCTTGACCGTCTGTTCCTATCCATACGATATCCTGAAACTTATCTTTCATCAGGCAGAAGATTCCCGAATGTATTTCGGTGGATTGCATCTGGTACTTCACTTTCTGGTCGGCCATGTATTTTAATAGAATCAGTCCGCTGCTTTTGAAGCCGATGTAATAGTCGTTCTGTTGCTTGATAATAGAAGATACCTCTCCACGTGACTCGATTTCGGTTTTAAGGTCGGCTATATAGTACTCTTGTTGATTGTTGAAATTATATTCGTATAACGAGTAAGTATCGTCAATGAAATAGACTAAGTGATCTTCTGCAAAAGCCCATAGCAGTTTTCCGTCATGCTTGAACAGATTGTTAGGAGTTAGGGTTACTCCCTGCTCTGTTTTATGAATCTGGTAGCTACGGGTATCATGATCCGATGTGAAGATCCAGAGAATATTATTTTCATCGACAATCGTGGATAATACATGTTCAAAAGCGACTGGCGGAACTTCCAACTTCCGGAAAGCTTGTTTTTCCCGTTGGTAATGATAAAGATATCCGTCATCTTTCACGATGAAGAGTTCGTTATCGTCACTTTTAGTGATGTAGTTATTGTCTTTGAAGTCCGGGAAACTTTGGCAGATTTGCTGTTTGGTGTCCAACCTGTCCAATCCGTAATTGGTTTGTATCCACAATACGTTCTCTTCGGCTTCCATGATATGGTTGATCAGATTTCCCGAAAGCAATGTTTCTGAAGAATAGACTGGGGTATATACCTGTATGCGGGTGCCATCGAAAACATTCAGACCGTCACATGAACCGATCCAGATGACTCCTTGATGATCTTGGTGAAGAGACAGGATAGCACTATTGGATAGTCCGTTTTTATTGGAGAACTGTCGTAGGCTATATGCGTAATTCGCCAAAGGGAAACAACATATAAAGCATGAAAGCAACCATATAAACCGGAATATTTTGTGGATGTTTCTCATATTCATATATTCGTTAGACGTCACAAAGATAAGGAATAATGGCAGGATATTGTCTTATAGTCGGACTTTTATGTCCAAAGTCTGTATATCTTTTCTTATGGAGAACGCTTAATTTTGCATCAGAAAATTAGTACTATAAATTTAGAAAACAGATCGATATGATAAGAGTCTCTTTGGGAGTGGCAATGATTTTATTGCTGACATCGACTGCTATATGCAAGGCAGAGGATTTCAGAAAGAAAACAGATCAGACATCCGGGTATACTCAGAAAGAAGTCTGGATGGCTTATGACGGATTTAATAAAACCTTTCTGGATTCAAACAAATATATCTATAAAACGGATACCTCCTTCGAACAGGCGGTTGACCGCGGTAATGGTGCCGCAGCTATCTGGTGCCAGCCCATTTATTGGGAAATGGCTATGAATGCATATAAGCTGGCTAAGTCGGAGAAAGATAAAAGGAGAACTAAAGAGATGAAAAAGCTTTGTGAGAAGATTTTTGCTGGAAACAAAGCACATTATGCACATTTTGATTTTGATGATAATAATGAAAACACAGGTTGGTTCATTTATGATGATATAATGTGGTGGACTATTGCTCTGTCGCGTGCCTATGAGCTATTTGGGGAGGAAGAATATCTTCGACTGGCAGAAGCCAGTTTTAAGCGGGTATGGTATGGCTCGGATAAGGTAGGAGACACAGGATCTTATGATGAAGAGGATGGAGGTATGTTCTGGCAATGGCAACCTATACGGAATCCTAATCCCAATAAACCCGGAGATGGAAAGATGGCCTGTATCAATTTTCCCACTGTAGTAGCCGCCCTGACTCTCTATAACAATGTACCGGAAGGAAGACCGGAGCAAACCGGACAAATTCCTGAATGCCAGTCAAAGAGCCAATATCTGGCGAAGGGCAAAGAGATTTATGAATGGGGAGTTGAGAATCTGTTGGATCAGAAAACGGGTCGCGTTGCCGATAGCCGTCATGGCAAGGGTGCTCCGAATTGGAAAGCACATGTTTATAATCAGGCTACTTTTATCGGAGCCTCCGTTTTATTGTATAAAGCTACAGGTGAAAAACGCTATCTGGATCATGCGCTCCTGGCAGCTGACTATACTTTCAATGAGATGTCTTCTGCGGAATATATACTACCTTTTGAGCATGGAATCGAGCAAGGTATTTATACTGCTATTTTTGCTCAGTACATTGCTATGTTGGTATATGATTGCGGACAGACTCAATATCTTCCATATCTGCACCGCAATATTTGTTCCGGTTGGTCCAACAGGGATGAAGTACGTGGCATTTGTGGCGGTGAGTATACCCAAGCACTGTCAACCGATGTAGTGGTTGACAGTTATTCCGCTTCAGGCATACCGGCGCTGATGCTTTTGTTCCCTGCTATTCGATAACAGCAACGAAACCGCCATTCCGTACAAGACGTATGCTGATTTTCTCTCCCTTTTTCAGCGTACGTTCTTTTTTGCGATAATCCATAGCCTGACGGCCGGCATTGATTCCATCTTCAAAAGAAGTCATACGATATGTTTTTCCTTCTTTTAAGAAGCTGAAGTCCAAATCGAAAGTTCTTTCTTTCTGCTGGTTGTTAGTCATGCCACCAATGTACCATTTGTCTCCTTTGCGTTTGGCAACAATGGCGTATTCACCGGCTTTAGCTTCCAGTGCGATGGTTTCGTCCCAAGTCTGTGGAACCTGAGTAATGAACCGGGTACATTCTTCGTTACGGTAATAAAGTGTCGGATTGTCTGCCATCATCTGGAGTCCGCTTTCAAAGATGACGAACAGGGCCATCTGATAAGCGCGTGTACCTATGCTGGCGGAATTAGGACGTTCGCAACGATATACTTCCGGTTGCATGCTGAACATGGCTCCGGGGGTATAATCCATCGGACCCACTGCATTTCTCATGAAAGGCAGGTAAACACTGTTATCCGGTTTACATCCGCCCATTTGTTCCATACCTCTTACGCCTTCATACGACAGTACGTTAGGATACTTATATTCTAACCCGGCCGGTTTGAATGAACCATGGAAATCAACAAATAAATGATGTTTTGCGGCTTCCTTAGCCACTTTTTCATAGTAGTTAACCATCCATTGGTCACTCCGATCCATAAAGTCGATTTTGACGCCTTTTATTCCCCAATTTTCAAAAGTTCCAAAAAGCTCGAAGTTATTCTCTACTGCCAGCCATGTCAGCCAAAGTACAATGCCTACATTTTTCTCTTTGCCATAACGGATAAGTTCATGCAGGTCTACGTCCGGGTTGGGAGTATACGGATCTTTTGTAGATTTTGCCCAGCCTTCGTCCATGATGATATAGGGCACTCCGTAACGGGAGGCAAAGTCGATGAAGTACTTGTAGGTGTTCAGATTACATCCGGCTACAAAGTTTACGTCCGGACCGTAAGGAGTGGCACCATTCCACCATTCCCAACTGGCTAATCCGGGCTTAATCCAGGATGCGTCTTCCAATAGATTCTTGTCTGCCAGCTTATAGGTCATCGTATTTTCTATCAGTTGCCTGTCATCCTTGCTGATGACGAAGTAACGCCAGGGAAAATCACGTTTTCCATTCGTCTTGGCTATATAATCCGCTTCTTTGAGAATCTTCAGGCTCCGGTCTCCATCTTCTCCGAATTCCACCGGTACCTTCGGAAACACGGAATACATTCCATTGTTATTATTGCTTTTGAGGAATAGGGCAGGATAGTCCGTCAGATTCGATTCACTGATCAGGATCTTATAGCCTTTTTGTGTATCGATCAGGATGGGCAATAAAGCCATCTTGTCGGTTTCTTTCCAATCTTTGCTTTGTATGTGTTGATAGGCTTCTTCATAAGCTGTTTTGAAGCTACCCGGTTGTTGGGTATGGAGTAAGTAATTATCCGGGAAATGCACTTGGAATGTCTCATTCTTTACCTCAACAATTCCTTTTTTGTTGATGATGAAACGATAGGCAAGTCCGTCATTAAAGGCACGGAATTCCACAGAATAATCTCCCTTGAATTTCAATATGAGCTGATTGTAATTGTTGGAGACGGTTGAATACTTAAGTGGTACAATAGGGGTTAATTCTTCCTGAATGCTTTTGGAGGTTGCTTTTAGCAGTTTGGGGTTAGCCCCCAATTGCAGGTTGCCTATTTCCAATTGCAGGTTGCCTTTTTCCAGTAATGTTTCATTCTGGTAGGTAATGTCGTAGTCGATTTTATCCGAAAGACTGATGGATATACCGATATTCTTATCCGGGGATGACAACTTATATATCTTTTGGCTATGGCCATATAAAGATACACAAAATGCACAAAGTAACAACAGGTGTTTTTTCATGGTAAATAATTGTTTTATGTTTCGGTGTAAAAGTACTGCGTTGTGTAGATTATCCTTTATGTATTCGTGACATTTATGTGTTTTTTTTGCGACATTCGGGCTTTATATACAATAATGTCATATATCCGTATACCGGATGACCTCATGACGCCCTATCTTTACCTCACACTAAAAACATTAAATGCGAATGCTATGAATTTGAAACAATCTCTTATGGTATGTGGTGCTTTTCTGGCACTGACAAACGGAGTCGTTTCAGCCCAGACTACTGCTACGAAAACGGCAAAAGTATATACTGTGGCTGATGCTCATCTGGATACCCAATGGAATTGGGATGTGCAAACCACCATTAAAGAATATGTGTGGAACACATTAAACCAGAACCTGCTTCTACTGAAGCAATATCCCAATTATATTTTTAATTTTGAAGGAGGTGTAAAGTATGCCTGGATGAAGGAATTTTATCCCCGGGAATACGAATTGTTGAAGGAGTACATCAAAGAAGGGCGTTGGCACATTTCCGGTAGTAGCTGGGATGCCAATGATGCTTTAGTTCCTTCCACCGAATCCTTCATCCGTAACATTATGCTGGGTCAGGAATACTACCGGAAGGAATTCGGGGTGGAGAGTACCGATATTTTTCTTCCCGACTGTTTCGGTTTCGGCTGGACTTTACCCACTATTGCCGCTCATTGTAGTCTGATAGGTTTCTCCTCTCAAAAGCTGGACTGGCGTGTACATCCTTTCTTTGGAAAGAGTAAACATCCTTTCACCATTGGAGTGTGGAAAGGAATAGATGGTTCTTCTATCATGCTGGCTCATGGTTACGGCTATGGTAAAAGATGGAATGATGTAGATTTATCTGAAAATAAAGAGCTGATGGAATTAGCGGAGCGTACCCCTTTGAAAACTGTTTACCGTTATTATGGAACAGGTGACATCGGCGGTTCACCTACTATTGGTTCCGTACGTTCCGTAGAGAAAGGCGTGAAGGGTAATGGTCCATTGCAAATTATAAGTGCTACGAGCGACCAGTTGTTCAAGGATTATCAGCCTTACAAAGAACATCCTGAACTTCCTATGTACGATGGTGAACTATTGATGGACGTACATGGTACCGGATGTTATACTTCGCAAGCGGCTATGAAACTCTATAACCGCCAGAACGAACTTCTGGGTGATGCAGCCGAACGTGCGGCAGCAGGTGCCGAGTGGCTGAATCTTGCAGATTATCCCGGTACTTTCCTGACTGATGCGTGGAAACGCTTTATATATCATCAGTTCCATGACGACCTGACGGGAACCAGTATTCCCCGTGCCTATGAATTCTCATGGAATGATGAATTAATTTCTCTTTCTCAATTCTCAGATGTGCTGACATCCTCGGTACGTGGCGTTGCCAGCCAACTGGATACCCGCGTAAAAGGTATTCCTGTAGTACTTTATAATCCGTTGGGCTTCTCTGCAAAGAGTGTGGTGGAAGTGGAAGTCAGTATGCCGCGCGCTCCCAAAGGCGTATCTGTTTTTGATGAGGCGGGAAAGAAAGTGGCTTCTCAATTGCTTTCTTATCAAAACGGGAAAGCAAATCTGCTGATTGATGCTGTGGTACCTCCGGTAGGTTATGCTGTATATGATGTCCGTACTTCCGGTGAAAAGGCTACAGAGCTCTCTGCACCGGTCCGTGAAGGCGAAAACTACCGGGTAGAAAACTCCGTATACAGTATGAAGCTGGATGCTAACGGAGATATCATTTCTTTGTTGGACAAGAAAAACGATAAAGAAATTGTGAAGCCCGGAAAGGCTATCCGTCTGGCTCTCTTTACGGAGAACAAATCTTATAGCTGGCCGGCTTGGGAGATTCTGAAAGAAACCATAGATAAAGAACCTATTTCCATTACGGATAAGAATGCTGAGGTTACACTGGTGGAAAACGGTCCGCTACGTAAAACAATCCGTATCAAGAAGCAGCATGATGAATCAGTTTTCTGCCAATACATCCGGCTTTATGAAGGAAGTCAGGCACCTCGTATCGATTTCTATAACGAAATAGAATGGCAGAGTACCAACGCCCTGCTGAAAGCAGAGTTTCCTCTGAACGTTTCTAATGAGAAGGCGACCTATGATTTGGGTATCGGCAGCATACAGAGAGGCAATAATGTCCCTACAGCCTATGAAGTATATGCACATTATTGGGCCGATCTGACCGACAAGAATGAAAGTTATGGAGTTTCTATATTGAATGACAGCAAATACGGATGGGATAAGCCCAATGACAATACGATTCGTCTCACGCTATTGCACACACCGGAAACAAAGCGAAACTATGCTTATCAGAATCGTCAGGATTTTGGTTTCCATAGCTTTACTTATAGCTTGATAGGTCATGACGGTAAGCTGGATAAAGCGGAAACCGTTCAGCAAGGAGAATTGTTGAATCAGCGTCTGAAGGCTTTCCAGACTGATAGTCATAAAGGTACATTAGGCAAAACTTTCTCTTTCGCTTCATCTGATAATCGGAATGTACTGCTTAAAGCATTGAAGAAAGCTGAAAGTTCTGATGAATATGTGGTACGTGTGTACGAAACTGAGGGTAAGCAGGAACAGAAAGCTACTCTGACTTTTGCCGGAGAGATAACCGCTGCTTGTGAAGCAGACGGAACGGAGAAGAAGATCGGTAATGCTTCATTCGCAGGAAACACCTTGCAGGTTTCTTTAAAACCCTATTCTGTCAAGACATTCAAGATCAAGTTGAAACCTTCCGGGTCAGTGGCTGCCACATTGGATTCAGAATATCTCGCGTTGAATTATAACCGTAAATGTGCTTCATGGAACGAATTCCGTAATGAAGGAAATTTTGAATCCGGCTATTCCTATGCAGCGGAACTGCTTCCTGAATCATTGACTGTGAATCAGATTCCTTTCAAGCTGGGTGAGAAAGATGCTGCCAACGGTATGACTTGTAACGGAGATACCCTGCAAATTCCTGTAGGCAAAGGATATAACCGTATTTATTTCCTTGCAGCTGCCACCGATGCGGATTATGAAGCTACCTTTACCACCGGTAAAACACAGCAGAAAGCCTTTGTCCCTTGTTATACCGGATTTATCGGTCAATGGGGACATACGAATCATACAGAAGGGTATTTGAAAGAAGCTGAAATAGCCTATGTAGGTACTCACCGCCATGGAGCTACCGAAGATCTTCCTTATGAATTTACCTATATGTTTAAGATAGGGGTAGATATTCCTAAGGGTGCCACTACGGTTATATTGCCTGCAAACGAAAAGATCGTTCTTTTTGCCGCTACTGCTGTAAAAGAAACAATGGAACCAGTGGAAGTAGCTACCCAATTATTCAGGACTGCCGTGAAAGGTTCAGTTACCATCAAGGAAGCTACCGTTCCCAAGGAGAACATCTTGAAAGAAGCCCATGTGATGGGTTGGTCAGGATATACGCGTGAAGGTGAACACCCCCGTCTGATGGTGGATGGAAATAGCGAAACAAAGTGGTGTGATACCAGTATATTACCCAACTACGTGGATTTCGACCTGGGTGAAAACAAGACTATCAGCGGCTGGAAATTACTCAATGCCGGACAAGAAAGCCAATCCTGGATTACAAGTGACTGCTTCCTACAGGTGAAAAATGCTGTTAACGAAGAATGGAAGACGGTAGACGGAATATTTGGTAACTCAGGTAACGAAGTATCCAGAAATCTTTCGCAGCCGATAGAAGCGCGTTATGTTCGTCTCTTGGTAACTAGACCGACACAAAGCAAAAATGGGAATGCAGTGCGTATCTATGAATTTAATGTGTATTAAATAAAGGCGTTTGAATTAAAATCCCCGGTATCCTTCTTCATGACGGGATATCGGGGATTTTCTATTTGAACCCTATCTGAAACATACTTGCTTCGTACCATTGCCGTACTTTCTCCACTCAGAGGTACCTCTGGATGGAGAAGGTACGGAGCAAGTGTGCTTCAGATAGGGCTCAGGTATGGTGCAGGAGATACTTATTTCTCCTGCATTTTGTCCATCAGTACTTTTATCCAGTAACCTCCGATTACAGAACGAGCCTTAAAACCAACCCAGGTACCTGTATCGGTATAGTGCCAGTCGTTCATTGGTACACGGGAGATTGTTTCATTGGCATATTTGTAAATGGGATCAATGAACTTTTCAAATGTAGCCTGGTCGGAAGCCATGGCGGCTGTCCACATAATCCAATCGGACTTGCTGTAAGTCTTGCGGTTATCCAGCGGCAGACCGTAAGCATTCTGTTTGGTCAGGTAATATTTGATTTCCTTTTCAGCAACACCGGGGAATAGGTTCAAATTCCACATCTTGTCCCATACCATATTATACTTCTGGCTCCAAGTGTTTTCACGGTCGAAAGCCAGACGGTAGTGGTCACCTTCACGTGCCATTTCTTCCCATTTTACGGCCATCTTCTTTGCAGTTGTTGCGTATCGGTCAGCAACATCATTCATGCCAAGCATACGTGCCATTTCGCTATAAGCGGCAACGCCCATGATTGCTTTTACGGACAGATTGGTATTGTGTGCCCAGTGTCCGGCAAAGTCATCCGTACATAATTGGTTCTCAGGATTCTGCCCGTATTCTGCAAGATAGTCGGTCCAGATAGTCAATAGATCCCAGTACCGTTTGGCATAATTGGCATTGCCTTCTGCTTTGGCAATGGCTGCTGTCAGAATTACCATATTACCCCCTTCCTCAAGTGGCATATCACCGCCGTACACCTGACCGTTGGCTATGGGGTAGGTACCCAGGTCGTGAGCAGGGAACGGCTTATTCCAGCGTCCGCTTGCACTGTATTCGAAGATACTGGTCATCATTGCTTTTTGGAGGTCGGGATTATATATCAGGAACAAGGGAGCGGAAGGATAAGTCAGGTCAACCGTATTGACACATCCGTTGCTATTGTTTTCTTTAGAGAAGAACAGCAAATTGCCTTTTTCATCTTTAAACAGCTTATGGGCGGCAATCACCTGACGGTAAGCTAATGCGCAGAGTTCGGCATATTTGCGACCGCCAGCCTGTTCGGCATCATTCAGAATCATGGCATCGTAGGCACGGCAACGTTGCATGATGCTTTCATAATTTTCTTTGGCACGTTCGAATGCATCGAAGATACTTACTTTACCATCGTGTTTCCAGTAAGCCATACGACGCTGGTACATGTATTCGATGGAATAAATGTCGTCGTAACCTACCATCATGAATCCGGACTTTCCGGTTGCAGATACCATTCCCAAGTTGTCGGTGTATGCCATGGCAGGCATCAGTTTTGCCTGACGTGTGACGATCTCCCCTTTGCTGGGAAGTAACTTTCCGCTTGAGGCAAATGTCGATTTCATTTCATTGTAATCGCCCAAGCTGACTGCTGTGGTTGCATTCATATTGCCTGCAATATAAGCATACCCCCAGTCTATACAAATCAGGTCGCCTTTGTGGGCTGTGACAGGTTGGTCGATTGTTCCGGCCTGTATATAACTCAAACCATTGCGGCGGATCACTTTAGCAATTGTAGGTTGTATGGGTTTGTTTACTGCCAGTTGTGGAGTGGTTTCTATATATACCTGTACATCATGCTGTTTTTTGTCGATGGAGCGCACCTGATAAGAGATGTAGTTGACCGGAGTAGAGATGAGATCCAGATCGTCCAGCATCAAGGGGGCTGTAAACACGACATTCAGTTCTACCGGTCCGCAAGCGAATGTATAATAAGTCTGCGTGGGCAACACGGAAACAGATTTCTGTATGGCAAGATTTTCAAAGGCAGTCGTTTGGTTGTTAGGCACGAATAACCCGAAATCTACATAGGCGCCTCCGGTCGTATTGTGACAGTGGGCGGCAATTACATTTTTGCCTTTGCGAAGCTTCTTTTTGGTTTCAACAGTCAATTCCAAGAGTACGTTATCTCTCCAGCAATAATCTGTTGCTACCAAGCGTTCGCCATTCAGATAGAGTTCAAAGACATCATCATGCGAGTATTTCAGGTAGGCCGGACGGTTGCTCAGATCTTCGTTCAGGTTGAATTCACGACGTACCCAAATGTCCGGTTCACTTTTCCAAGGGGTTCCGATCATAGATCTGTCTGAACTTCCGAAAGCTGCTTTTCCGGCTTTCCAACCGTTGGCATTGTATTCGATGTCTGTCCAGTTTCCGGCGGGTTGTTGGAAGGTGTAGTTACCTTCCCATATTTCATCTTCAACCATTGGGAGTATAGCCTCCAACGTTTGTTTTCCCATGAAACGATATACTTTTCCGTCTACACGGACAGCTCCGATAAGCGGATGTTCGGTTCCGGTCCAGTGTTCGGTACTTCCTTCATTTAGTTTGTCGTAGGGTGACCAGATGGAAAGGTATGGATCGGAAGTAATCAGTGGCACAGATGGTGCACGAAGTTCCGTTTTCTGTACAGGTGTGAATAAGTCGGCTGCTTGTGATTGGCAGAACAGTCCGATTGCCAACATCGTTGTAAATAGACTTTTCATTTGTTTTTGCATCTTGTTTTTTTAAATACTATTCAGTAAATCCAGTTTTCCTTCGTTTACCAGTTTCAGAATCAATTCTCCGAAAAGTGTGTTTTGCCAGGCAAACCAGGCGCGGGTGAAGTTTGCCGGATCATCCTTATGGAAGGATTCGTGCATGAAACCTGTACCTGCATCTGTGTTTATCAGCATCCGGATACATTCTTTGATTTCCTGATCGTCTTGGCTGGTGAATGCCTTCATCATGATACTCATAGGCCATACCATATTGTAGCCGATGTGCGGGCCACCGATTCCTTCGCCGGCTTTTCCTTTGAAGAAATACGGATTGCTTTCACTCCATACGAAACGGCGGGTGTTCTGATAGATGGGATCGTTTACATCTACATCACCCAGATAAGGCATAGCGAGCAGGCTCGGTACATTGGCATCGTCCATCAGCATGTGATTGCCGAAGCCATCCACTTCGAAAGCATAAATAGTACCGAATTCCGGGTGGTTGTAAGTAGCATATTTCTTCAGTGCGGTTTCCACTTCATCGGCAAGTGCTGTACATTCTTGCGATAAGCTGTTGTTCTTGTTTACCGTTGAAAGAATTTCGGCCGCTTTTCTTAGAGAAGATACGGCAAAGAAATTAGATGGAACCAGATATTGGAAAGTGGTTGCATCATCGGATGGACGGAAGCAGGACACAATTAGTCCGACAGGATTGACAGGAGCACCCAGACCATCGTTGTTCAGGGTATCGAGAGCACGTTCCGTCTTGCGTTGGAACTTATAAGGACCTACACCATCCTTGCGTTGCTGTTCCTTGAACGTTTTCAGGATATTGGTAATCGCTTCAATCCAGGCTTGATCGAAGACACTGGCATCACCGGTTTCTTTCCAGTACTGATAGGCCAGGCGAAGCGGGTAGCAGAGTGAATCGATCTCCCACTTGCGTTCATGGAGTTCGGGCTTCATGTCTGTCAGGTCCGACATCCAACTGCCACCTACCGGACCATCATTATAAGCATTGGCATAAGGATCGATGTTGATGCACATAAACTGACGGCGGATTACACCTTCCAGCATCTTCTTCAGTTCCGGGTCTTGGTTGGCAAGTTGTACGTAAGGCCACACTTGTGCACCGGAATCACGTAACCACATGGCATGGATGTCACCGGTATAAACAAAAGTATCCGGTTTGCCATTCAAGAGACGATAGTGTACGGTGGTATCCAATGTGTTGGGGAAACAGTTTTCGAACATCCATGCCAGTTTGGCATTGGTCAGTAACTTCTTTACCCGCAGGATTTCCGCTTCTACTGCTTGTGATGTGTAGAGGCGGTTCTTTACTGCCGGACGATTTGTTTTGTAGGTAGCGGTTATTTGAGCATGATTTACGACTTTCGTGTTATCTTGCTTCAGAGCAGGCAGTGCTGCTTTGGCAGTGCCACTCATACATAATAGGGCAACTGCGCATAGGCCGATATTCTTCTTTTTCATATTCTTGAAGTATTGATATTTTATTAGTATGATTAGTATTGGATAGCTGCAAGGCGGGCATACATTTCTACCATGGCAGCTTGTGTGAGAAGCCATTTCCGTTCGTTCCTGTTATCACCGGTGAAGTCGGTGTTGAAAAGACCTTTCTCATCGCGGGCATGTTCCCAGGCGTGGTCCAGACTCTTATTGAAAGAATCCAGATAGGTTTTATTGTGGTCTATATGATAAAGCTCGATGAACCCCCTCAGCATGACGGCGGTAAACCATACATCTCCCTGTTTGATCATTCTGAATGCTTCGCCATGTTCCGGGGTATAGTCCGTAAAGAAGTAGTTATGGCATGCCTGAGCTATATTTTGTGCATCGGTCAGATACTCCTCTTTTCCGGTGAGTTGATATAGTAAAGAGGCGGATTGCATCATTTGTCCGCTGTTGTAGGCAAACTTGGCTTTACCTATTTTCCCATTCAGGGATATATTGTCAAAGTACAGGTAGTCTGTTGAGTCTTGTAATTGGGCTTGGGTCCATTTGTACAGTTGTTCCCCTTGCTTCAGGTAAGCACTATCCTGGGTAGCCTTAAAGAGTTTCAATGCGAGGACTGAGCCGGGAGCATTGGAACAGGTATTCTTGGATCCCTTCTTTTGTTCGCACCAGTAGATGCCACCACCTAAGTTATCATCCATGCCGCTTTCTATAAACTTCCAGATGAGTTTTGCTTTCTGAAGGTATTTATCTTCTTTAGTTGCTAAATAGGTGTCGGTGAAGTCAATGCCCAGCCAGACATTATCATCGTAGAAACGGTCGGATTGGGGAGCTGTGCGGATATAGGAAGCGTAAGCTTCGGGTGTTCTCTGGGTATCGAAATACTCTTCCAAGCCTATTAATACCTTCTTGTCGAGCAGTGATTTGTAGAGGGTATCTTGTGTAACCTCATATAAGGCACTTACTGCGGAGAAGGTGCCGGAATAAGGCCATAAGTAGGAATATTGGTTGGGTATATTCTTTTGTTCTTCGGATGCCAGATAGGTTGCGGTGTAGTCGCCAACATTCGAAGGATAATTTTCGCGAAGCAGGCATGTGCCGGGAGCAGAGTAGTTCTGGTATAGGGAATCCAATGTTTGCTTGGCCCGTGTCAGGGAGAGTTCATTGCCTACGACTACCTGTTTCCGGGTGTCGCAACCGGTCAGTGCGGCTATGCATACCAATAGCCCGAAGAATACTTGTTTTGAGTTCATCATTCTTAATTTAGATTGTTATTGGGTTAATATTTTGTTTCAGTCGGCAAAACTTTTTCTTAATATGCAAAGTTACTCGCCGACCTGTAAAACGATATACGATTTCGCGACATTAATGTACTAGAGAGAGGGAATGACACAAAAGGAGATAGATGTGTCATAAAAGCGTAAAGGAGAAAGGATAGGGGAAATCATGCGAAATGGAATCCCTGCGATTTTTTCTTTTTCTTCTACTTAGGGTGGAAAGGGAAGCTTCTCGTGCGAATAGGATTATCAAATTGACAGATTGGCAAAATGGTTGTATGGTTAAAGTTTAATGATGACGTTTGAAAGAAAAGAATCTAATGAGTTTATCTATCAATTCAAATAAATACTCTATTTTTGTTGTGTTCAATGATTTGATGAAGACTTATGAGTAATTACAGATATACATTATCCGATTATAATGCGATTAAAGAAGCAGATATTGCTATTAATGGCATAACTGTGCTTGCCGGAGAAAATGGATGTGGAAAAAGTACATTGTCCCGTTGGCTTTATTATCTGATTAATGGTTTTAACAGGTTTGATGAGTTTGCTTATAACGACTTGTTGAAGCAGATACAAGATTGCTTGCGTAAACCGGATCGAGTGCGTAGGGATATAGTGAATCGAGGAGATGAGAATATCAATGTTACCTATAGCCGCTTGCTGGAGACCAGAGTTGTATATGGGGATATTGAAAGTCTTTTTCATGCGAGTTTGGATGTGTTAGCCTCTTTCCGGAAAGAGTTAGTAAGTTATATGAATAGTGGTGACAAGGGGAATAAAAATCGAATTCTGACATATCTTGCTATATCATTGGATGGAGGTATTACTTTGGATGATTACTGTGATGATTTAGAGAATATTGTTGCGGCTGCATACATCAATCTTTTAGATGACTTAAGGATGCATCCGGTTGGGAGATTACAAGGGTATATCTATGAATATCTGATTGAAGAAGGAATCTTTGATCCTCCTGCTTCTATTCAGTTATATGAAGACCAGATTCCTCTTTTGGCAGAACGGTGTTTCAGTATGCCTTATATGTTGCATAGAGCAATATATATTGATACCCCTATGGCATTAGCAGTAGAAGGATCAGAGTTAAATCATTGGAAAGACTTGGCGAATATGATGCTTAGCTCCGCGGGAACTAATATACCGGAGCGGAATAGACTTCTTTTAGCCCGGATAATGCGTTCCATTAATGGTAAGATTTCAGTGGATAAGGGATGGTTTAAGAATGACGAATTACATTATCATCGTACTGATGGATTGGATATCACGCTTGCGTCTACAGCCACCGGAATCAAGTCATTCGCTTACTTGCAACGTTTGCTTGAAAATGGATACTTGAATGAAGAGTCTCTTTTGCTTATTGATGAACCTGAGGCGCATCTTCATCCTCAATGGATTGTAGAATTTGCTCGTTTACTGGTGTTGCTTCATAAACAAGTAGGGCTCAAAATAATAGTTGCAAGCCATAATCCTGATATGGTATCTGCTATTCAGTCAATAGCCCGTAAAGAGGGCGTATTACAGAATACCTGTTTCTATCAGGCAGAGAGAGCTTCAGAAGATTCCATGCAGTATGTCTATAAGAACTTAGGCAGCGATATAAGTGAAATCTTTAAGTCATTCAATATTGCTATTTCACGTATACAGGATTATGGTTCAACTGGTCTGTCAGAATGATATTATAGTCAGCCACCCTTTTGCTTGTCATTGTCAGGCTACTTTGAATGATGTTGCTGCAAAAGATTATCAGAGAACGGGATGGTTCGATCCACGTATCACTTGTCTTTCATTGGATGACTATGAGGCTAAAGTACTTAAAGGGAGTAATGACTGTACAATGGATGCTGCCATTGGAATAGGTAATTATGCGAATAATCGTGTTACTACTTCCCGGTTGATGCTGGTAGAGTTGAGAATGGGGTATGATAATGTAGATAATTTAAGTGCATCCTCATTGGAAAATAAGATAAGCCATTCCGAAAATCTATTGTCGGGTCATCGTATAGACAAGAATAACTACTTTATCTTTAGAGACGGAGTGGCGGCTCAGGCTAAAAGCTGGGCGGAGCGAAAAAAGAAAGAAGGAGGAGTATGTCATGTATGGGTTGTCTTGTCTGTAGATGAGTTTAATCATCTGATTCAGTTTGTAGAAGATATGCCTTATGTACCAAATAATGATTTGGCACAGATAAGCAAAAGACTGACAGATTGTGTGACTAATAGAAATTGGAGAGGTTTATGTGAAGAAACGGACTACTGGCGGGAAAAGGCACTTTACTATAAACATAGATATGAATTGGCTGAGTTTGAAGCTATTCGTACTTTGTTGTTAGATACATGGTGTGCTATTGAACCTGATCAACTGGGTTTAAATATACTGTCGGATGATTACTGTTTTTTATGTATAGTCAAAGAAGATCTTTCTTGTTTGAATGTTTAGCAATGATAATAAGCTTGTTTTTCCGGTAATCAACTGAAACTACTAAATTCGGTTGATTACCGGAATTACTTTTTATTTACTCTTTACTACCTTACTTTTCCAGATGTGGTACGTCCACTCCGCATGACTGCTGCCCGAAGGTTGTACATCAGGGGCTGCCTTGCTGACTGTAAAGTAGAATTCCGGTTCTTCCCAGTCTTGCAGGTGGCCGAAATTATCTCTCAGCAAAGTGGCATTGTGGTTTCTCGGATAGCCGGTATCATCCGGAGTGATCCGGTAAATCGGTGTCCAGTTACCTCTTTGATTGGTGAAGTCAGAAAGGTTCATGTAGTCTATTTCCAATGAAGAATTCAGGTAATTGGGATAATCACTGGGCATAGGCTGTACCGGACGTATCATGACGATTTTATCCGCATCCTTGTCAATTGCAAATTCCGAGTTACAGGTATAATCCCTTGACTGGTTGTCAATGGTCTTTAAACCTGTCTGTACAATTGTTTGCGGGGTACTGATGGAATATGTATCCATATTACTGAAATCCGCTTCGGCCCAGACGATGCGCGTCCCCCCGATATCACCTACGGTATAAGTCAGCAGTAGCTTACCTTTTCCATCCAGAGATACGACAGAAGGCTGGCCTACTCCCCATGACTTACCGCCGCCACCTATTTCCTGGTCACCTTCGCTCGACCATGTTTTCTTCACAATCTGCTGCGGATACTTCACCCAGCTATCTGCACCAAGGTCGTTGCTGAACGCGACACCGATTTCATTGTAATATACTCCGTACATATTACTCAGGAAGAACATGGCATACTTGTAGGTAGTATTCTTCCAAGTGAAGTTACCTTCGATAACAGAAGGGTCACAGGTATGGTGATCGTCCCATGAACCTGATACACCAGGCTGCAATACACTTTTGGCAGCAGTCTGTGTACCATCCGGGTTGATCTTGATATGGAAGATATTATCGACCATGATCAAATTTTCCGGATTGCCGCAGAAGTATAGATGAACTGTTCCATCAGCTTGTTTCAAGGCACTTGGGCAGTAAGAATACTTGCTCTGGCCTTGGAAACCGAATACAAATTCCGGTTTTGTGATGGTTACGGTAGGTGTAGGTGTTGGCGGGTCTATCGGAGGGGTTTCTCCGGGGTCGGTGTCCGAGCAGGAACACATGAGCCATAAACTTATGAGACCCAATAGATATTTAGTCATAATGCTTATTATTTATTGAAGTGAGCCGGTTGCTTGGTCAGTAACTGGACGAAATGTTGTTTGATATTCTCAGCCTGAATGGAATCTACTGTCAGGTAGTAACGGTTTCCTGCGGCATCGGGAGTAAATTCAGTAGCACCTTGGTCCGTTACGTTTATTTTACCTGCCGGAGAAACGTTGAAATAGGATGGACCTTCAACGGAATATAGTACGGAAGTCAAGTCCCATGTAGGACGGTCGTAAGGCATCTGTTGGTAGCTTTTATATGCTTCTACCATTGGGTGCATAGGAGCCCATCTGAAATCGTTTTCAATGCTGCTGCCGGGATAGTTGATGGCGATACCTACTTCGAAAGGAGAGGTCACCAGTGTGGTAGGCCATTCGGAGAATATCTTCTTTGCCGCCGGAATGTCTTTCACTACGTTATATTCGAACAGGTTGGGATTATTGAAGCAGCCTGCCATGGTACACAGCAGTTTTACTTTTTGGGCAACAAGCTCTTTTCCGGTCAGCGGAGATACATCGTCAGCCGGAGTATCCAACAGGCGTGCAAGGTTCGTGGAGAAACCTACGGAGATGATGGTAACAGAACTGTCCGGTTGCTGTGCCAATAGCTTACGATAGAGGGCAGGCGCTTCCGGCAGTTGGTTATAGTCACCTTTCAGTGAGCGCTTGAAAGCCGGTTCACCGTTATCTTTCTGGATGAGGCATACGGCTTTGGCATAGTTTGTAGCATCGTTCTCACAGTCGGCTCCGTTGTGTATGATTCCGATAGGAATTTGAGGATAGCCGTACCAGGTATTCATGATGTCGGTGTATTCGGCCGGATAAGTTCCTTCTTTGTTGATGGTGATGCCTAATAAGTCGATATCTCCTGCGTCCAGATACTTGTAAAGCATATCCAGTGCCAGTGCATCGTCCACGTCGTTACCTATATCCGTTTCCAGAATAATTTTGGGTACATTCGGGGTGATTTCCGCAGTTTGTTGTTTCTTGGAAGTGCAGCTTGATAGAGCCAATACTAACAAGCCAATCAAATAAAGTTTGCTCTTTCTCATGACGGTATATTTAAAAAATTAGTGACTGGGTCGGGCAGTCCGAAGCCCATAATGAGGTCCATGTTATCTCTCGGGTCCTGATACGGATGATACAAGTCGGTGATTACCACTACGGGAATCTTTTTGTATTGCCCTGATGCCTTCCCACAAGGGAAGGCAAGAATAAGAGCAATGCATACTATTTGCAGGATTGTTTTATTCATTTGAAATAGTTTTTGAGATTAAACGTAGCCGAATACAGGTCGTATGACCATAGCCAGTTTTCACCTGTCATGGCGGGAGTGAAGTACATCACCAGTTCATCGTCATTAAGCATGTAACCTTTCGTATCCGTCAGGATACCCGGATTGTGATTTCTTGGGAATCCTGTTTCTTCCGGTCCTGCATGACCGATTTCAATCCATCCGTCTTCCTCGGTAAAGAGACTTTCTGTTCTTGGTTTGTATGCCAGCCGGCAGACATCTCCTACCCAAGTCGGTATCTCTTTGATGGGGGACACACGGGTTTCCGAAACCATATATATATTCTTGTCGGACATGGCAGGATAGCTGTTGGCGCTCAGGAAAGGAATTGCTTTCTCTTCGCCCAATATGATATTATCCAGATCATTCAATTTTATTTCGCGCATACAGAAAGGTCCGTTCTCCGTAGTCGAATGATAGAATAATTGTATGGTCGTAGAGTCTTTGACGATTGTTGTACTTTGCCCCACACCCCATTTGGTAGTATCTTCATAAGCCACCAGCGGATTGCGGTCGAACTTGATATACGGGCCTTCGATGTTCTTGGAAATGGCCAGTCCTATCTGGTTGTGGTTACAGTCCCAGCGGTCTACGCCCAGGTAGGTCATAATCCAGTTGTAAGTTTCTCCTTTATAAGTCGTTTTAAACTCACGTACGTCCGGGTCGCAGATGTGGCAGTTATCCCAGCCTGTCTCGGACGGTTCGATGATCTGTGTGCCGGGTTGCCATACATAGCCTTTCTCCGTGGGGATTCCTTTGTATAGATAAACATAGTCCACAATCTTGAACGGATCACGATTCTCACATACAAAGCCGTACCGGATGCCGTACTGGTCTTCTATGATGCTCGGAGCATAGTTATAATGGCCGGCACCGCCGCTGAATTCATACCGGATTTGCGGTGTGAGTTTCTGCGGTTCATTGCCGTCATTGCCCTTGCAACTCAAAAGTGTGAGCAAGGTAAGGTATATGTAGGTCTTATAGTTGTTCATCTCTTTAAATTTAGTTCGTTAATAATTGAGTTGTCGGGTATATAGATGCTATAAATCAATCCTCGACTTGTATGTTCTTGACAGGTCGGATCATGGCTGCACGTGCTTTCTGTCCGTCACCCCAACCCCATGTGTCGCGGTAGCCGCCGGAGTCTCCCAGTGACATGCCACCGTGGGTAGGACTTAATGAATTTCCGCTGCGAACGGCACAGAGCCAGGTGCGGTCCATCATTCCGGTTTCATTTCTCCAACCGCTTTGAGGCAGGAAGAGGCAACCGAGTTGTTTTAGATTATCTTTTGTAGCACGTTTGGCAGTAACCTCGTCAACGCCAATAATGATGCCATCGGTTTTGAATCCGGTCTGGGCTGCTGTAACCCATGTTGCTCCTTTTTCCCAAAGAGCTACCATTTCTTCCGTGGTAGGCACACGCCAGCCCTCGGGAGAAGGGTCGTTTTCGGTAGTCCAGTTGGTACCGTCGTTGGTATAGCTTGAAGGCCAGTTAGCCGGTGCCGGATCGTCCTGCGGGCCAGCTGGATAACCTACTTTGCGGTTGAACTGATAGAGTTGCCCTATATCATCGGGAGAGGCCGCGAAAGTTCCCGGAGTGCCTACATTCTTGGTAGACCATATAAGGCCGTTTATCAGCACTTCGTCTTCACCCAGTACCATTGTCTCTTGCAACACCTTTGACTTTAATATCCGGGTACCGGAGCTTACTTCAACGATGACCGAACGGTTCTTTACGAAAGAGGTGGTCGGCTTTACAGTAACGGTGATTACTTTTCTGCCGCTTCCTGACGTTTCACTCAGTGTGCACCAGCCCTGGGCTGAGCTATTGGAATTTGTCAGTTCGGCTGTCCACGATTCATTGCCGTTGACTGTCAGTTCATAAGTTCCGCCATCAGCGCTTACAGGTATGGCTACCGGAAATATGGCGAACTCATTGGGATTGCTTTCGATGACGTAATCGGAATCATTTCCGCATCCCCATAACGTCAGCAGTACAATGACTGCTCCTATTAAATATTTTGTATTGATCATAGCTCAAATGTCTTCAATTAGTACTGGTCATTTTGGTTCAAATTCGGATTGTTGTCCACTTCGCTTTGCGGGATTGGCATACGGATGGATTTACCGATTATAAAGTTATTGAAGTCGCTGTCGCGTGCTTTCAGTTCGTTCAATGTGGTCTGGTCGTTGATACCCCAACGTTTCAAGTCGACCCAACGCACACACTCCATGGCAAGCTCCAGGGCGCGTTCTATCTTCAGGTGTTCGCGGAAAGCATCTTTGTTGGTGCTGATCTGGGAGCCGTTGTAATATTTACTGTCCTCTATGTTGGGTAGATTGACGCGGTTGCGTACGCGGTTGAGGCATTCAATGGCTTTTGAAGGTGGTGTGGCATTCAGTTCGTTGAGTGCTTCAGCATACAGTAACAGCATATCGGCATAACGCAGGGAACGGAAGTTATTATCATTCCAGTAATACAGTGGGGAGGCATCTGTACTATACTTCTTGATGAAGACGCGGTTGCCCCAGTCGCTGTTCCATGAAGAGCCGTATATCAACTGGTTGGGATATTCGGGGAAGTCGGAGGCTGCACCGTCATACCACAGAGTGTAGAACAAGCGGGAATCGTTCTTTCCATCCGTTGTTTGTTCGCGCTTGTAGTAGTCCACCAGCCAGCGTCTTGCTTCGATGTTGTTCCAGCCGATTCCGGTAGGAGCCTGGTTCATTTCAATCTGTGTACCCAGTTGCGCATTCGGGTCCAGGTAGTTGTCTGTCTGGTCGAAGCCCACCTTGTTGGTCAGAGAGAAGTGAATCTCATACAGTGACTCTTTGTTATCTTCCGTATAGTTGCTGAAATTATCAGCCCAGTTGGGTACCAGTGTGTAGTAGTTCTTCCCTTCGCCATCAACGAGCCATTCGAGACATCTTTTGGCATCTTCCCATTTGTGATGCTGTGCATAAGCTTTGGCCAGTAATCCGTAGGCGGCGCCTTTTGTTGGGCGGCCGTAGTTATTGGCGTCACGTGTGGAAGGGAGCTTGGTGATGGCATCTTCCAGGTCTTCTTCTATTTGTATCAAAACTTCGTCAGCGCTAGCCTGCATGGGCTTATCAGCTGCTGAAGAGGTATTTAGCACGAGAGGTACATTGTCCCACAAGGCAGTAAGGTAGAAGTAATAGAAAGCACGCAGGAACTTAGTTTGCCCAATGAGGTCATCCTTGTGCGTTGCATTACCGAACGGTACGTTACCTATATTGTCCAATACTTGATTAGCACGGAAAATGGCAGTATAGTGTTCCCGCCATATCTTGGTATTGACTTCTGAGAAGTTATAGTCGGTAAAGATGAACTTGGTGTATTCGTTCAATTCGGTCCATCCGGCATAACTTACGCCTTCGTCCGCCATACCTATCATCTGTGTATAGATATTACGTGTCCAGGTTCCCTGACGATAGAACATTCCGTATACGGCTACTACACCGGCCTCGACGTCAGATTCCGTCTTCCAGTATACGCCTGTACTCAGGGTATTTTCATTTTGCAGATCGAGCAAAGAGGGGTCGCACGACGTGAATAATGCCGTGACACCGCATAATATATAAAGAGCTATTTTTTTCATTTCAGCAGTATTTAGAAAGTGAATGATAATGCAAACTGAACAGCGCGTGGGTTAGGGAACGAACAATAATCTGCTCCCATAGTGAAGATGCCGCTGTCTGCAAATTCAGGATCCAGACCGGAGTATCCGGTAAAGGTCACCAGGTTTTGTAAAGTAACCGATGCACGGAGTCTTTCTAATCCAATCTTCTTAATGTAACGGGTAGGTACTGTATAACCTAACGTAATATCGCTCAGGCGGAAGAATGAACCGTTTTCCAACCAGCGGTCCTGATCGCTTCGACTGTTGCGGGAGTCTCCGTATACAATACGTGGACGGTCGTTAACCGGGTGCTCTTGTGTCCAGGGGATAATGCCGTTGAAGTTGTTCTGGTTGTTGGCAAAGTCACCGGCTGCTGATGCCGAACCGTTCCATACTTTCTGCCCGAAGCGACCGTAGCCGTTGATGTTCAGGTCGAAGCCTTTGTAGGATGCACCGAGACTTATTCCTAATTCAAGTTTGGGCCAAGGGCTGCCTACTATCTGGCGGTCTTCGGATGATATATTGCCATCGCCGTTGTAGTCGTCATACTTAATATCACCTGGCAAAGCATTAGGTTGTATGATCTTGCCTTCTGAGTTTACATAGTTCCGTACTTCTTCTTCTGACTGGAAGATACCATTCATTTTGTAGAGATACCACATACCGAGCGGTTCGCCGATTACGGTTTTGGCAAGAGTCGTATTGTAGACTGTTTGCCCGTATCCCAAATCAAGTACTTTATTCTTGATATGTGAAATGTTCAGTGAAGCGGAGTAGGCAAAGTCGCGAATCTGATCGTTCCAGCCGATTTCCATTTCAAATCCTTTATTTTCCAGGCTACCAGCATTCACGGCAGGTGCACCACCTTCATTACCCGAACTCATCAGGATGGGGAGGTAAACCAAGAGGTCTTTACTCTTTGAATAGAAATACTCAGCACTTAAACGGAAACGGTTATTGAATGCAACCAGGTCGAAACCGACGTTAGCGGTTGTTTTCTTTTCCCAAACCAGGTCATTGTTGGTTAACTGAGATTGAGTCATACCAATCAATATGTTTTCTGGACTTCCGAATACGGCGCGCGGAGCTGTGTTGATGGTGGACTGGTAGTCCCAATAACCGATACTACTGTTACCGAGAGTACCGTAATTGGCACGTATTTTCAAGTCATCAATCCAGGGTACATTGAAGAACTTCTCGCCACTAATACGCCAGCCCAATGAAACGGAAAGGAAGTTTCCCCAACGGTCATTCTTAGGTAGGCGGGAAGTACCGTCACGACGGGCTGTTACTTGTGCCAGGTATTTGTCGGCATAGGAGTAGTTGATGCGTCCGAGATAAGATATCAATGCTGATTCGCCATAGCTACCGCCTGCGGTGGTATTTCCGGTGGCAGCATCCAGAGATGTGATGTATTTGTCGCCTATCATCAATGGATCGAGTTTGGTAATCCAACGTTTTTCTTCGTGGAACTTATTGTAAGTGATACCAAACAGTGCATTCACATCATGTTTACCGAATTTATGCTTAAAATTGTAGGTTTGCTCAATCAGTATATCATGATTCTTGGCACTATCGTAACCCAGATGCGCGGCATCGTCACCTTGTCCCATAACCCAATTACCTTTCTTGCGCAGGGAGTTCGTAACGCCCATATAACTTTTATAGGCAACATTCAGTTTTGCATCGAACATCCCAAAGAGTGAAATCTGCCCGTAGATGTTTCCGGTCAGGTATTCCTCTTCATTGTTTCGTATATACAAGTCCTGCATGGCTACTGAATTCAGGCCGTAAGAGTTGGCACGGTCTACATCGCCGTATCCGTATCCGCCGACATGTGACTCGTCATATACCGGAATAGTGGGTGGCATACCGATGAAGTCGCTCCAGGGATTACCGTTCAGTATCTTCCTGTCGGATTTGGTGTAGTAGAAATTCTCACCGTATGAGAAAATACCTTTCTGTCCGCTGGTGTTGATACGGAAGCCGTATTTGTCGTAACCGGTACGGTAGAGAGCACCATCATCGACCATGCGGTTCAGAGATGCGTAATACTTCACAGTCTTGGAACCTCCGGAAAGGGATACATTGTAGTTCTGCAATACACCTGTACCCAACATTTCATCTTGCCAGTCTGTATTTCCATCATAGTGGTTCTGGCGTTTTGTAACGCCTGAAACTCCTGCCAGGATGGCTTCGTCATAAGCACGGTCGTTATAAATCTTGTAAGTCTCTGCATCCATCAGGTCGTAGCGGGGGAGCCAGCTCAGTGTCAGTTGTGAGTCAAACTTCACTTTCAGGTCACCTTCTTTACCTTGCTTGGTAGTGATGATTACAACTCCATTTGCTGCACGTGAACCATAGATGGCTGCTGATGAGGCATCTTTCAATACTTGAATAGACTCAATGTCTTCTACATTGACACCCAAATCACTGCCACCATAGGCACCGTCGATGATGAATAACGGGTTGTTGTTGGTCAAACTACCCAGACCGCGAATGTTGATGGTGGCACTGGAACCCGGTTGTCCACTACTTGTAATCTTTACGCCCGAAGTAAGTCCGCGCATGGCTTCCACCACATTGCCCGAAACACGTTCGGCCAAAGCGTCTTCCTTTACCGTAGAAATGGAACCGAGCAGGTCTTTCTTCTTGACGGAGCCGTAACCAATTACAACTACTTCATCCAATATTTCATTTTCAGGCTCTAATGTGATGTTAATGACATTGTTAGTGCCTACTTTCACCTTTTGCTTGGTAAATCCGATAAAACTGAATTCGAGGGTAGCCCCCTGATTCACTTTGATTTCATATCTACCGTTGATGTCGGTGGTGGTTCCAAAGGTACGGTCACCGTCCTTCGCCAGAATGGATACTCCGGGAAGACTTTCCCCGGTATTATCGTTTACAGTGCCTGTGACGCTGACTTGTGCGTACAAATTGAGCGAGCACATGCAAAGACAGAATACTATTATTTGAATCGGTCTCATGTATTAAAATTTTAGAGGTTGAACGAAAAATATATTTTAGTTCAGGCAATTCCCTTCTCCTTTTTCACTCCGTGAGAAGTAGAAAAAGAAAGCGTTTATTTAGTAAGAGTGAGGAGCCGGTTAATTGGCTCCGGAGATGATAATTGCTCCTAAACCGGATATAAACAGAACGAACATGCAGGCCAGAAGAATATTTACCGTGCGGGAAGAACCTTTGAATTCTTTCCAGATAAATATGCCCCACAGGGCTGCGATCATGGGTGCTCCTTGTCCTAATGCGTAAGAGATAGCTGCACCGGCTTTTCCTGCTGCAATGTAACTGAGAGCCGTACCCAGTCCCCAAATAGCTCCTCCCAGCACTCCGACCATGTGTGTGCTGAACTTGCCTTGGAAATACTCCTTATAGCTCACCGGAGTACCTACAAACGGTTTTTTCATCACGATGGTATTGATAATGAAATTACTTATGAAGATACCTATTGCGAATATAAAGAATGCTGAATACGGAGTAGCCATTGTGGGGGTAGGTGACTCAAAATTGTTCAAGTCCATGGCGGCAGCAACAAACCGATAGAAGAAAGACATCAGTACACCGGCTATAATGGCAATGATAATCCCTTTCTTATTGGTGCTGCTTCCTTTCTGGTTCATCTTTCCGGCAGCTATGGCATTAAATATTATAGCCAATACGACGAGTGCCACACCACTGAACAGGATTACTGCATCGCCTTTAGGTTCACCGAAATAATTGACGAAAACACCTAATACCAAGGCTATGCCGACTCCTAACGGGAATGCTACCGTAAGCCCTGCCATAGAGACGGAAGCTGATAAAAGGATGTTGGACAGATTGAATATGACGCCTCCTGCAAAAGCACTTGCATAGTTCTCCATACTGATCTGCTTCAAATCTTCAACAAAACCGCGTCCGGCATCTCCCGTGCTGCCCAGAGTGAAACCTAAGAGGAGAGAGAAGGCAAGGATACCGATTACGTAATCCCAGTAGAACAATTCGTAACGCCAGGTTTTCCCGGCAAGTTTCTGTGTATTACCCCACGAACCCCAGCAGAGCATCGTGACAACGCAGAAAATAACTGCTAATGAATAACTGTCGACTATAAACATGGTATTAGATTTTAAATTACTATTTATAAAACATCAATTTCTTTACGATAGGGTAGGGAGGGCTGGGCCCCCATTCGGGTCACAGTGATGGACGCACATTTATTGGCGAATTTAACTGCATCCAACACATCTACATCTTCGGATAAAGCAACGCACAATGCACCACAGAAAGTATCTCCCGCTGCTGTTGTGTCTACGGCTTTGACTTTGGGTACGGGTACTTCATGGAATGTATCTTTTTCTTTAATCAATGCTCCTTTGGAACCAAGGGTGATAACTACGATGTCCACTCCTTTGGCACTGATGATATCCGCAGCCTTGCGTGCGCTTTCCCAATCGGTTACTTTGACGCCGGAGAGGATTTCAGCTTCCGTTTCATTGGGGATGATCATGTACAGGTTCTGTAGTAGTTTGTTGGAGAGCGCACGGGCAGGTGCTGGGTTTAGTATCACCTTGATGCCTTGTTCGCTGGCTATCTGGGCGGCATATTCCACTGTTTCAATAGGGATTTCCAATTGCATCAGCAGGATATCGCCTTTTTCTATGGTAGACTGTGCCTTCCGGATGTCTTCGGGACTCAATGAACCATTGGCTCCGGAAGCGATGGCAATGCTGTTTTCTCCGTTCATATCCACCATAATTAATGCTACGCCCGAGGGGAGTGTGGGGTCTGAATAGATATTTTCAACATGAATACCTTCGTCTTCGTACTGTTCTATGGAACGTTTGCCGAACAAGTCATTTCCGGTTTTGGCTATGAAATGCACATTTCCTTTCAATCTGGCAGCGGCTACAGCCTGGTTGGCTCCTTTGCCTCCGGGATTCATCATGAAACTACCGCCTATGATTGTTTCTCCTGGTACAGGAAGACGGTCAGCTTTGATGACCATATCCGTATTACAACTGCCTATTACAATGATATTTTTGCTCATGGTTACTTTATTAGTTTTAAGATTGAATAATTGAATATTGGATACTGTGCTTTCTTTTTCTATTCCAAAAGTATGCGATACTTAGTACATAAGCAAACAAAAAACAATGATTTTTAATACTGGTAAAATGAATATAATTATAAATTGATACATTTAAATAATTGATATATAAATATATAATAAATAGTTAGTTGTGGTGATTATGATATTAGTAATATTGATAAAGCCTATATTATTCCGTGAAAATATTGCTTGCTTTCATTTTTTTCTCTACCTTGCTATCGTAAAAGATGTGTATCTAAAAAAATCTGCTAATACTATGCTAAAGTCCGAATCCCTCATTCATCTGATTAATAATCTCACTAAACAGGAGAAGAAAGAATTCTCCCTGTATATCTCTAATAAACCGGAGAAGGATTATATCTTTCTTTTCAGGTTGATTGATGATAAGAAGATAAGTGATCCCGAAGAATTGAAGATGGCTTTTCTGGCAGCCAAACCTGCTTCTTCATTCAATACGGTAGTCATTTATTTATTTGATTTGTTGATAGACATATTGACCCGGTTGCGGACAGAACAGGATAGTTATTATCTCTTGTTCAATGAATTGCTGCACGCAAGGGTTTTGTATGAGAAATCCATGTATCAGGAATGCTTCCAAGTATTGAAAAAGGTAAAAGAGAAAGCGGTGTATTATGAGAATCACTTTGCGTTGCTGGTAGCGCAAAGGCTGGAACTGAACTATCTTCTGACATTGGATTTTGAAGATATGGATGAACAGAAGCTGTTGAATAAGCAATATAAGATGAATAATACATTGAAAAGTATCCGCCAGCTGAATGAGCAGTCTTCATTGTACGAGCTGTTGAAGTATAGAATGATAAACAGAGGGGCTTCGAGGTCACTTGAGGAAACTCAGAAATTGGATGACTTGGTAACCAGTGAAATCAGTATTGTAGCAAGTGCAGGCGTTGAGAACTTTGAAATAAAAAAGAATCATCAGTTATTCCAGGCGAATTACTTTATCACAGTAGGGGATTACAAAGCAGCATTTAACTCGTTTGTAGAATTGAACAAGCTCTTTGAAGAGAACAGCCATTTGTGGAATAATCCTCCGGTCTATTACCTGATGACGGTGGAAGGTATGCTGGAAAGTCTGCGTATCATGCACAATTATGAGGGCATGAATTATTTCATTGAAAAGTTGGCGAAGTTGTCTTCGCCATCATCCAGTTTCCAGCTGAATGTTATGTATGTGATCTTTATCTACCGGTTGTTTTCGTTTATTGATGCAGGTGATTTCGATAAAGCAGGAATATGGATTGCTGAACATCAAGCCTCGTTGATTGATAAGATGCTACTGCTGAAGGAGCAACAACAGGCGGAAATGTCATTGTATATTGCTCTGATCCATTTGGGAAATGGGGAGTACAGGAAAGCCCGGAAACGGCTGAGTGCGACTATCGGTAGAGGTCATCTATATTCTCTTCCGTTGTTTCGTACCATTAGGATCGTGAATGTGATGATTCATTATGAATTGGGGGATATAGACTATATTCAGTCTGAAATTCGCTCTATCAAGCGGGAAATGTCCAAAAACAAGGGATATAATCTGAAGGTAGAATCCTTTCTGCTTAAGTTCCTGAATTATTCTTTCGCTGACACGAATCGGAAAAAGCGTGCGGAGATATGGGAAAGTATGGCGGAAGAAGTCCATGCCTTGTATGCAGATAAATATGAAACTCAGATTCTGCGTAAGTTCGACTTTGTGGCATGGGTTGAGGCTAAGATATTTGAGGTGCCTTTGAGTGATATTCTGAAGCGGGAACACGCTTCAAAGAGTAAATGGCAGCATCGATAGAATGAATGAGGATGTATCAAAATAAGAATTGTACATCCTCATTCATTCTATTTCTATGCTTTCTTCTTTCCGTAGAAGAACATGAAGTACACGCCTATAATCACGAACGGAACGCTGAGCCATTGTCCCATATTCAGTGACATGCTATTCTCGAAATCTACCTGGTTCTCTTTCAGGAATTCCACGAAGAAGCGGAATACGAATATCTCTGTGAGACAGAGGCCGAAGAAGAAACCACGATGTAATTTCTTGCTATAATTCTTATACAAGAAAATCATGATCAGGAAGAATATGAAATAAGCGATGGCCTCGTAAAGCTGTGCCGGATGGCGGGGGAGCATATCTACCCGTTCGAATACGAAAGCCCAGGGTACATCGGTTGCTTTACCTATGATTTCGGAGTTCATCAGGTTGGCGAGGCGGATGAAGCAGGCACAGATAGGGGTGGACACGGCTATCATGTCCAGCACATCCATATAGTGCATCTTAGTTTTGCGGCAGTACATCCACAAGGCAATAATCAATCCGAGTGTTCCGCCATGACTGGCAAGACCTGCATAACCGGTCCATTTCCAACCACCATCGGGCAAAAACTGGATAGGCAATATCATTTCCCAGAAATGATGCAGGTAATATTCCGGCTGATAGAATAGGCAGTGCCCTAATCGTGCTCCGATGAGAATACCGAAGAAGCAATAGAAGAACAGCGGTTCGAACTTGTCGTCACCAATTTTTTTGTCTTTATACTGGTAACGAACTACAAAATAGGAGCATGCGATGCCAATGACCCACAATAGGCCGTAATAACGGACGGGTACATGACCGAACAGGTTGAACAGTTCGGGGTTGGGGTTCCAGTTGATGGTTAGTAATGAGAGCATATTTTCAATATATTTGGTTTACAAATGAGCTTATTTACTTTTTATTGCTTGTTTTTCCCATAAAAGAGCATGAAATGATGGGGGTGGCTACGGCTATCATGTCCAGCACGTCCATGTAGTGCATCTTGGTTTTACGGCAATATAGCCACAGGGCGATGATTAGTCCGAGGGTGCCGCCATGACTGGCAAGTCCCTTGTAGCCTATCCATTTCCAGCCTTCGCCTGGAAACTGCCTGATGGGAAGTATCATTTCTATGAGATGATTCTGATAATAACTCCAATCGTAGAAGATGCAGTGCCCTAACCTTGCTCCGAGGGTGATGCCGATTACACAATAGAAAAAGAGCGGGGTGAACTTGTCTTCACTGATTTTCCTATCCCGGTATTGGCGCTGGACTATGATGCAGGAAAGTACGATGCCGATACCCCACAGTAGCCCGTAATAGCGAATGGGGAAACTTCCGAAGAGGTTGAATAGTTCGGGATCGGGATTCCAATTGATGGTGAGCAGTGATGGCATAAATGTATCTGATTATATGATTTATTGTTTTGGTTTTATAAAGCCGATAGGGTTTCTGGGGTTGTCGGCCAGTCTTTTCTGGGCTTGCAGTTCGGCAAGGGTTCGGTTGATTAGCTCCAGTTGCACACGGGTGTCTTCGTTGATGTCGTTGTAATCGGTGAAGACTTCTTCGATGTAGGATTTAAGTTCTTTCAGTTCTTCTTCCAATTTGCCTATTCTATCGGTGGGGGGAGTGGATATGAGGCGGCGAACAGCGATGAAGGTACGCATGATGGCGATATTTACTTCGATGGCGATGTCGCTGTTCAACACAGAAGAGAGCATAGCTACTCCCTGCTCTGTGAAGGCATAAGGCAGTTTACGTACCCCTCCCCAACTTGATATCACAAATTGTGATTTCAAGTTTTGCCATTCTTCTACGGTTAGTTGAAACATAAAGTCTTCTGGAAATCTCTTTATATTACGCTTAACGGACTGATTAAGTATGCGTGTTTCTACTTGATAAAGTGCCGCCAAGTCGAAGTCAAACATTACTTGTTGTCCTCTTATCTCGTATATCTTACTTTGTATGATTACTGTTAATTCCATTTGTCTTTTCTTTATACTGAGATGCATAAATAGTATTTCATGGGTTACTGCCTTATTTGAAGTCGCAATTTGCGACTTCAAGATTTGAACTTCTCCGCCATCATCCTGTACGTCGGAATATCAATCTCCTGTTCTTCTGCGGCAGCAATCATATCAAAAAGCAACCCTTGCACCTCACTTTCGTGTCCCTTAGCCATATCCTTCTGCATGGAAGCGGTACTTTCCGGGTCCAGTTTGTCGATAACTTTAAGATTATATTCTACAATGTCTTCCTTGAAGTCAATACCAAGTTTAGCGCCCAGTGCGGCACTCTCGCGCGACAGTCCGATAAACGTATCGCGCACCTCTCCGGGTTTCTGTACTTCGCCCATAGGCACATCGTAATAAGCTCCGGTGACAGCCATAGCAGAGATGAAAGACCACTTCACGAAAGTGTCCCGGTTGATGTCGGGAGATATCTCGGCTTTGATGCCGCTTTCCTGCAAGTCCTGTTGTATAGTTTCCAACGTTCCACGGGGAACAACCGTGCCTTTGTGTGCACCGTAAACCAGACGGAATATCTTGCCCATTTGCGTGATTTCTCCTTTGCCGGACACGAAGCCGACAATGTAGATGCAACCGTCCAGAACCGTCACTCCGGGCACCAGGCGCTGAATGCGGGGACCTGTGCCGTAGACATTGAGAATAGGGATTACGACCGTGTCCTTGTGGGCGGAGCGTTTTATCAACTCCGTTATCGAATCTATGGAATAGCCTTTGACGCATACAAAGATGACGTCGGCTTTGCCTGTATATTCTTCGGCGGTATAGGCTTTGATGGGTAGTGTATGTTCGCCTTTCAGGTCGGAGTGCAGACGCAATCCGTGTTCGCGTATGGCAGCCAGATGTTCACCGCGGGCAATGCAGGTCACATATTTGCCGGCAAGGGACAGAAAGGCGGCGATACTGCCTCCCACGCCGCCTGTTCCGGCTATAAGGTATTTCATATTATTGTTTTCCATTTTGCAATGTACTATTTTACGTAGATTTCTTTTTTCATATAGTAAAGTCGTCCTACCTTATTTCCTGCTTCATCAATACGGGGACTTCTTTACCGTGCAGTATGGATTCGGGCTTTGCCTTTTCCATCCATTGGTAGAAGCGTGTCAGGTTCATGGGACGGGCGTGTTTCTGATAGGTGGGCAGACCGCTTTTCATGGCGATATGTGCATAAGCGACACTACACAGAAGCATGACGAGCAGAGTGGAGAAAGGTTGCTTCATGGTTGGTTTGCAGTATTATTCTGTGATTAAATCGCCCGCCATTTGGCGGACGATTTATAATGAGTTCCGTAAATCAGACGTTGAACCGGAAGTGCATGATATCTCCATCCTGCACCACGTATTCTTTGCCTTCCACGCCCAGCTTTCCGGCTTCGCGTACGGCGGCCTCGCTGCCATACTGGATGAAGTCTTCGTACTTGATAACTTCGGCACGGATGAATCCTTTTTCAAAGTCGGTATGGATAACTCCGGCGCATTGCGGAGCTTTCCAGCCTTTCTGGTAGGTCCATGCTCTCACTTCCATTTCTCCGGCGGTGATGAAGGTTTCCAGATTCAGCAATTGGTAGGCCGATTTAATCAGGCGGCTTACGCCGGATTCTTTTAATCCTACTTCTTCGAGGAACATCTGGCGGTCTTCGTACGTTTCCAGCTCGGCGATGTCGGCTTCGGTCTTGGCGGCTACAATCAGGATTTCGGCATTTTCGTCCTTCACTGCTTCGCGCACCATTTCCACGTATTTATTACCATTCACTGCGCTTGCCTCGTCCACGTTGCAGACGTACATCACCGGTTTGCTGGTCAGGAGGAAAAGCTCTTTGGCAATCTTCTGTTCGTCTTTGGTCTCGAACTGCACGGTGCGTGCGCTTTTGCCTTGTTCCAGTGCCTCTTTATATTGCACCAGTACATCGTAAGCCAGCTTGGCAGCTTTGTCGCCACCTGTTTGTGCTTGTTTCTGCACTTTCTGGATACGGCTTTCAATGGTTTCCAAGTCTTTCAGTTGCAACTCGTAGTCGATGATTTCCTTGTCGCGCACCGGGTTGATGCTTCCGTCTACGTGTGTCACGTTTTCATCGTCGAAACAACGCAGCACATGGATGATAGCATCCGTTTCACGAATGTTCGCGAGGAATTTGTTACCCAGTCCTTCGCCTTTGCTGGCACCCTTTACGAGTCCGGCAATGTCCACGATTTCCACCGTAGTGGGCACGATACGTCCCGGATGTACCAGTTCGGCGAGCTTCGTCAGGCGCTCATCGGGCACGGTGATTACACCTACATTCGGTTCTATTGTACAAAAAGGGAAGTTTGCCGCCTGCGCTTTTGCGTTGGACAAACAGTTGAAAAGCGTCGACTTGCCTACATTTGGCAGACCGACAATACCACATTGTAAAGCCATTATCTATTTCGTTATTACTTTGTTTTCTGCCTGCAAAGATAGGTATTCTTCTGTTTATTGCCTTATGGATTGTACATTTTTACCATTGGGGGTATTGGTTTTACTCTGAGGTTAGTGGTAAATGCAGGTAGGTTTGTTTACCTTACCACTTTATCACTCCTTTTGTTCCTTTCTTTCCCGATATGAACACAATTCAATTCCTGATCCGCATAAATAATATTAAGTTTCAGAGGTTAAGCT